>ERZ1026929.27-NODE-27-length-79116-cov-21.515222_pt1 | contig 79116 bp, 54 predicted proteins | sample MGYA00519463_ERZ1026929 | MGnify/ENA primary metagenome ERZ1026929 (study PRJEB26926, sample SAMN06164829) | human gut metagenome | biome: ENVO:00009003; feature: ENVO:2100002; material: ENVO:00002003 | host: Homo sapiens | place: USA | collected 2012 ... | reverse complement strand
TTCGAACAACCTGCATGTTGACATTTTGTGGATGTTGCTGATTGTCAATTGATTGCAAGAGTTTATGAGAGCCAGGTTACCCATTTTTTCATGCAACCTGGTTTTGGCTCTAATTGCTAATGCGCTATGTGTCAATATTTTATACTATTCGTGCAAATGCAGGTTGTTCTACGTTTGTCCTAACTAGTTATTGTTAAATTTCGGTAAACTTTTTTCAGGACGACACAGCTGGTGCAACCTATAAATCGCTGAAAATCATTGTTTTAGGTGTTTTCAGAGTTGACAAAACTACAACTCTGAAAATGGCTAAATGGCTGCTGCCCAGTTACTTGCAGGTTGCACTTAATGTGCATTCCGCCCGCACCCCATCTCTGGATATCGTAAAAGTCTTAGTGAGACTGGGAAATTCCGAAATAATGTTTAGTTTTGTAGAAGGGAAGACCGTTTGGAGAATCATTGGAGAATCAGTAGAAGATGTCTGACTTTTCAGAGAAGGAAATACTCAAAGGATTGAAAACCGGGGATGAAAGTGCGTACAAGCACATTTTTCAGGCCTGGTATGAACCACTTTGTGTATTTGCGGTCGGCTTGGTGAGGGACCGGTTCCAGGCGGAGAACATTGTCGATGACGCTTTCTTCCATATATGGGAAATCCGTGAACATCTCGAAGTCCAGACATCGCTCAAGGCATATCTGTTCGCCTCAGTACGTAATCGCTCATTGAACTATCTGGCCTCCTCGGTCAGAAGAAAATATAAGGACATGACCGATGACGAATATACGGTGGTGCTGAACTCACTCACGGCCATTTCCCAAGACGACATCTATGGAAAACTGTTTGAAGAAGAACTGAAAAAGCGCCTTATGCAGGAACTGGACTCGCTTTCTGCAGAATGTCGTGAAGTCTTCGAAAAGAGCAGATTTGATGGTTTGACATACAAGGAGATAGCAGAGACACTCGGTATCTCTGTCAATACCGTCAAATATCACATGAAGAATGCATTGACAGTCCTCAGAAACGGAGTGGGAAAATACCTTCTTGCAGTTTTCATGATTATTGTCTCAAAATAATTCACATTTTCACTACCCTCAACATGCGTTGTCATTGTCTTGATAGTATAAGGAATAAAATAGATGAAGATCAAAAACATTGACACGCTGATAGAGAAATTTCTCTCAGACACCATATCTCGGGAAGAGTTGGCGTCATTGTCCGAATGGGCTTCCGAGTCCCGGAAGAACAGGGCGGCTCTTTCTTCTCGTATGAAGGAATGGGCTAAGGACAAGGGCTCTTTCGATGCTGATAATGCGTTCGGCAGGTTCAAGACACGTGTGGTCATGGAGAAGAGGCCGGCACGGAGTAGCAGGCGAGTTTGGCTCTGGACTGCCGCTGCACTGGCCGTTTTCGGACTCGTCTCCTATCAGGCTTACCAGGTCAGGACCTACAGGAATCTCCTTGCCAATGAAGAGGTTACGGTGAAGGCTCCGGCCGGCTCGAAGTCCTATGCTGAACTCCCTGACGGTTCCAAGGTCTGGCTTAATGCCGGTTCCAGCCTGACGTATTCATATGATGTCAGCAAAAAGGAAAGGACCGTTGACCTGTCCGGTGAGGGCTTCTTCGAAGTATATCATGATGAAAAGACTCCGTTTACGGTAAGCTCATCCAGTCTCAATGTCCGCGTGCTCGGAACGAAATTCAACTTCAGGGACTATCCTGAGGACCTGCTTGCGGAAGTGACATTGACCCAGGGAAAAATCGCCCTCAGCAATCAGGCTGGCGAAGAGCTGATAATGTCTCCGGACGAGAGCGTGACATTCGACAAGGAGACCGGAACAATGACAAGAGGCAGATCAGGATATCAGGTCAATGAATGGGCCTCCGGCAATCTTGTGTTCGATGAGGCTCCTCTGTTGGAGATAGTCCGCAGACTTGAGAGGGCATATTCCGTGAAAATCAATATCAGCAGTCCCGAACTGTTCGGTCTGAGGTTCTACGGAGCGTTCAACTCATCCCGTCAGGATATCTCCGAAGTGCTTCAGTCGCTTAGCGCCACCGGCAAGTTCCGTTACAGCAAGGAGTGCAATGTGATAACGCTTTATTAAGGCAATGCATTGGCACTGACCGGTCAGGTCATTGACTCGGGACACGACACAGTTTAGCCACAACAGAAATAATATCAACCATAATATACACTGAAACTATGAATCATTGTAAAACATTGACATTGATTCTGTTCCTGTCCAGTATGCTTGCGTGGACAGCTAATGCCCAGAAGATTGACCTCAATCTGAAGGACGTGACTGTCAAGGAAGCGATGGAAACATTGAAGGACAGGAGCGGATACTCATTCGTTTACGAGGCCGGCGATATCGACGCCCGGGCCAAAGTGAGCGTGAAAGCCACCCGAATCGAGGACGCTATCAGCCAGATAGTGGCCGGACAGAATGTCTCCTACGAATTGAGGGGCAAAAACATAGTCCTGCAAAAAACTGCGACAGGGCAGCAGAAAGTGAAACGGACCATAACCGGAATCGTCAAGGATGCCAACGGGCTGTCAGTCATTGGCGCGACCATCTTGGAAAAGGGCAACCGGACCAATGGCGTGGTGACAGATTCGCAAGGCCGTTTCACCATAACCGTGTCGGAAGACTCTCCGCTGATAGTAAACTGTATCGGCTACAAGCAGATAGAGATGAATCCGGGCGTGCGCGATAACCTGGACATTGTCCTTGAGGACGATATGCAGCTCCTGGACGAGGTCGTGGTAGTGGGTTATGACACGCAGAAAAAGGTCAATCTTACCGGCTCGGTGTCATCTGTATCGTTCGACCAGTTCAACAACCGTCCGGTAGTCCAGAGTTCCACGGCACTTCAGGGCGTTGCGCCTGGCGTGACGGTCACCACAGGTGGCGGTGCTCCTGGCTCGGACAGCGGTACAATCCGTATCCGCGGTATCGGTACTTTCGGAGGCTCAAGCGCTTCTCCGCTCGTTTTGATAGACGGAGTGCAGGGCGATCTGAACTCCTTGGATGCGGCCCTCATTGACAAAATCTCTGTCCTGAAAGATGCGGCTTCATCTGCAATCTACGGCTCCAGGGCAGCTAACGGCGTGATTCTCGTGACCACGAAAAGAGCGGAAAAAGGCGCGTCCCAGATCGCTTATCGCGGCTATGTCGGCTGGCAGCAGGCTGTCACCAGGCCTGATCTGGTCAATGCAGAGGAATACATGACACTAAGTCGTGAAGCTACGGAGCATGACGGCGGCGAGTCCATCTACACGGACGAATACATCAAGAATTACAGGATGAACAACTGGCTGGACCCGGATGCCTTCCCGATTACGGACTGGCAGAATCTTCTGATGACGGGCTCGGGACTAACTCATAATCACAATGTTACGATGAGCGCCAGCTATGGCAAGATCCGTACAATGGCTTCTTTCGGCTATCTCAGTCAGGAAGGTATCATCAAATCATCAAAGTATGACAGATATAACTTCCGCAATAATCTCAATGTGGATTTCAATGACAAGTTCAGGATGCGTCTGGACGTGTCTGCCATCTATGGCCACCGCAAGATAAATCCTTATCAGAGTGCAGTGTTCAATTTCATGAATGCTCGTGACCCGCTGATGCTTGCCAAATGGTCAGACGGAAGTTATGCTCCTTTCACAGGAGGCTCTCTCAATATCCTGCCGATGATAGAAAACGGCGAAGGCGGCAACCAGAAATCGGACGTGCTCAGGATTTCCGCATCTTTCGGACTCACCTATGAGCCTACCAAATGGCTGACTTTCGACTTCACTTATGCGCCGAGGATAACATTGTCCTCATCGCACAAATTCATTGACCTGGTAAAATATCATTCCGATCCTTACGGGTCGATTTCATCGATAACCAACAATTCCTACAACTATCTTTCGGAAGGCAGGAACTATACGGTTTACGGCAACACCATATTTACCGCGTCATTCCACAAGACATTTGCCAAGGCGCACAACGTCAAGCTCCTGCTCGGTACTGAATATGACACCAGGGATGACAATAACGTTTCGGCCTATCGTCAGGAATTCACTTATCCGCAGTACGACGTGCTCAGCGCAGGTGCTGACAATGAGTTCAAGAACAACAGCGGTACACGTGCAGGCTGGTCATTGCTCTCCTATTTCGGCAGGCTCAACTACAATTTCAAGGAAAGGTATCTCATCGAGGGCAATATCCGTTTCGACGGGTCGTCCAGATTTGCCAAAGGCAACCGCTGGGGTATATTCCCTTCAGTATCAGGTGCATGGCGTGTGACGGAGGAGCCGTTTATGGTCCCTGTGAAGAACACCCTTACTGAACTGAAATTCAGGGCGTCCTACGGAGAACTCGGAAACCAGAATATCAGTGATTCGTATTATCCTACTGCACAGAACCTTACCATCAGTTCCATTTCGGCCAATGATATAATCTATCCGATGGTCGGCCTGAATGTTCTTGCCAATGAAGATATCACTTGGGAGACTTCCAAGATGCTGGACGTCGGAATCGACGCTGTGCTGTGGAACAAGTTCTCCATTACGGCTGACTGGTATCACAAGACCACGGACGGAATCCTTATGAGACTGGACATCCCTTCTTCCATCGGACTTTCCGCTCCGTATCAGAATGCTGGCAAGGTCAGGAATATCGGTTGGGAGGTCGCTTTGGGCTATCACGACAGGAAGGGAGATTTTTCCTATGGAGTGAATGCCAATCTTTCAGATGTCAGGAACAAGATTCTGGACATGAAAGGAACTACAGGCGGCTCAGGTGTCATCCGAAACCAGGAAGGCTCTTCCATTAACTCTTTATATGCTCTCAAATGTATCGGCATGGCCAGGACACAGGAAGAGGCTGACGAGGTGAACAACAACTGCCCTCAGTTCAACCAGGCCACTTACCCTGGCGACCTCATCTATGAGGATTTCAACAAGGACGGAAAGATTACCGATGACGACCGTCAGATTATCGGAAGCATGATTCCGCGTTATACATACGGCCTGACTCTGGACTTCGGCTGGAAGGGTCTCGGGCTCTCTGCACAGTTCCAGGGCGTCGGCAAGGTGGACGGCTATCTTTCTGGCTACTTCACGCAGCCTTGCGTACAGGGCGGTACCTTCAGAAAAGAACATCTGGACCGCTGGACAGAGTCCACTCCGGACGGAAAATTTCCTCGTCTGAGTTATGCGAGCGAACTCAACACCAAGAACTCGAGCTACTGGATGGCGGACGCTTCTTACTTGAGGCTCAAGAACTTGCAGCTCAGTTACAAGCTTCCGCAGAGTTGGATGAAAAAGGTCAGACTGTCGTCTGTAATGTTCTTTGCCAATGCCACGAACCTCTTCACTCTGACCGGCTATTATCAGGGTTATGATCCGGAGACCGGCTATCAGAGTGGTACTGACGGTGCTACGGCAGGAAGTGTCGGCAGCAACTATCCGCTTGTGTCCACTTATACTTTCGGTGTTGAAATCAAATTCTAAAACGCGGTAATGATGAAAAAGATACTATTATATATTGTTACGATAACGACGGCATTGTCCTGCAGTCTCGACAGGTTCTACGAGAACGGTCCTTCTACGGGTACATATCCGTCCACACCGGATGAGGCCCTTTCCGGACTGCTGGCTTGTTACAAGGGTCTGGCCAATACTCAAGTGCAGTATTGCCCGTTCCCGTTCAGAGTGGTGGACCAGTTGTCCGATATCGGAACCATCAGAGTGGGCGGTGCGGCCTACGAAAGTCTGGTCACATCGGTTGCCACACCTTCTGCCAAAGTGCCTGGCACGGCTTACACCAAGATATACAGAATCGCAGGACGTATCCATCTTGTCCTGGACAACCTGGACAATATCAAGGTGCAGATGGACCCCGTCGAGTTCGCTCAGCTGAAGGCGGAACTGCTGCTCCTGCGTGCATACATCTATGATATGGGATGCCAGTTCTATGGGGATATTCCGTTCATTGACCATTGCCTTTCATTGACAGACTACGAATACGGGCGTACTCCGAAGGAGGAAGTCATTGACAGGATCCTCTCTGACATTCCTGACGAACTTCTGGACAATCTTCCGGTCCAGTGGCCTTACGCGCAGTGGGGAACTTGCCGTATCGGGCGTGCGACTGCTTATGCTCTCAAGGCTCAGATAAATCTGAACTGGGGACGTTATGCCGAGGCCGCAAGGTGCTCCAAGATTGCGATGGATCTGTCTGACGGAGTGTATGAGCTTGAGCCTCTGGACATTACCTATTATGCGACTGCTGCCGATGGTGAGCCGAGCGCTTCCAATCTTTTCGGTTTTGCAGGAGAGAAGGGCAGCAAGGAATGGATGTGGGCTGCGCAGTACAATAAACTGGCTGCGGCCAATATCCACGCCATGACTTATACTTATTCTTCCAGAAATGCCAATGGCGCTTCGTATTTCGGGCCTTCACAGAGCCTTATGGATACGTTCCAGTGCACTGACGGCAAGTCGATTGTGGAGTCTCCGCTTTATGACTGGAGTAACCCGTGGGCAAACAGGGACCCGCGTCTGGACCTCTACTGTATGCGTTCGGACACGAGAGTGATGGGAATCGGCTATGATCTCAATGTCACGAAGTCCGAGGTGATGGACTACAATACAGGCAAGATGACCAACAACAATGATGTCAACGGCAACAAGAGCGAGTACGGTCCTAATGGCAAAAAGGGTCCGGGCGGTTATCTCTGGAGAAAGTTCGTGGACCGCAGATATTATGTGGAAAGTGAGATCACGGGTACGAAGATGGAGGACGAGCTGGACTGCTGCCTGATGCGCTATGCCACGTTGCTTCTCATTGACGCAGAAGCGAATATAGAGATGGAAGGCGGCGATCTTGCACGTGCGCGCAATGATATCAATACTGTCCGTGCGAGGGTCGGCATGCCGGGTGTGAAGGACAATACGCAGGCCGGTCTGAGGAAGGCGCTCCGCTATGAAAGAAAAGTGGAACTCTGCGCCGAGGGTTACAGGTGGTTTGACATCAGAAGGTGGGGGATTGCTGCCAAGGCGGTGGACGGAACTGTCTATGCACCGGGCTTCTCGACCAAGGCCAATCCGACCAATTACATTTCCAATGCGAAACCTGTCATTGACGATGACTGGGTAGTGAAATATGATGGTACGACCACTTGGAACGGGGCCAAGTTCAACCTCAGGAAGCTCCTTACCATGATTTATACCACAGGAAGGGATGAGGTGTGGCCGATTCCGGAGACTGAGATGGAAACCAATCCGCTCATGAAGCAGAATCCTGGATATTGATAAAATTTGAGACAATGAAAAAGATATGGTTAATGCTTGCTGCAGCAGTGCTTTTTGCGGCTTGCGATGACAAAGACAATAAATATGATTTTGAAGAGGAACTGTCTCGTTCCGGAAAGGTGTCTCTCGTTGCGTCCATCGAGAGTATGGATACGAAGATGTCAATGCCTTCTACGGGGCATGGCAGGTGGGAAGAGGGTGACAAGATAGCTGTGGCCTGCTCTGACGGCAGTTTCGTGACCTTCGACCTGGAAGGAACAGGCGGAACGGTAAGGGCCAAGTTTACCGGTGAGATTCCCGCCGGGCTTACTCTCGGCAATGTGGCTGTGTGGCCTGCCGAGATGGCCGGTCGTGCAGGTGAAGATGATGTGACTCTGCGTTTTCCTTCGGATTATGCGGAAAGTGTAAAGACATTGAACATCCCTATGGTGGCATCGATCGGCGATGACTGGAATATCGAGTTCAAGCAGGTGGCTTCTTATGTGAGTTTTTCCGTGAAAGAACTTCCGGCGGAAACCATGTCGCTGACTGTCAGCGGGGCAGGCAAGAATCTTTCAGGGGATCTTGTGCAGAAGGTAAGCAAACTTGGCAGTGAGGGAGTGGAGGTGTCACTTGGCGACAAGGGAATCCATTATACATTGACAGCTTCCTCGAAGAAAGCAGTGTTCAATGTCCCTGTTCCTTCCGCTGATTATGATTCTCTCGTCGTTACTGCGTACAATGCCGAGAATGAGGAACTTACGACTCAGACAATGCGCCGTGCCATATCATTGTCCCGAGGAAGCAGGCCTGCTCTCGCCTATACGATGGAGGCTCCTCCTGTAGTTGTCGAACTTCCTTGCGTTGAGGTCTGCGGGGTCAAATGGGCCAAGGGAAATCTTGCCTATGATGCGGCAGGAGGTGACGCGATTTTCCGTGAGGGCTGGAAGCTTGCTCCTGAGCAGTGGTACTATTACCATTACAATCAGCGTGATGCTTTCAACAAGAATTCAAAACCGTATAGCGGGAAGCCTCTGCGTGCTGATGTGGCGTCTTCCGCTACTGCCTATGACCATTTCAACTGGTTCGGTATCGAGGATTCCTATTCGAATGACGGTGCTGCTTATGCGATTCCTAAACCTGAGTCGGATTTGTCCGGAATGATGTTCTCGGACCAGGTCTGCGAGGTGAAAGTTGCTGATTTCGAGAAGGCCAAGTTCGGTGATGTCGCATATTGGGCTACCAAGGGCCTGTACAGGACTCCGACCGTGGAGGAGATGAATGCCCTTTATGAGAAGGCTTCCGTGAAGTATGGTCATTGTGAGGTTCCGGATCCTGACCACGAGAGCGGCAATATCAAGGTCTGGGGTTTCCTGTTCACCAATCCGGCCGGTGAAAGGGTCCGTGAGGTCGAGGCTGACAATGAAATCAGTCTGACTGAACTCGAGACCGGTGTGTTCTTCCCGTTGGCAGGTCGTAGGGCAGCCAGCAGCACGACTCAGATTATCCACACGAGACGCCATGGCCAGTATTGGGCATCTCAGGCTACCACTTCGTCCGGTTTTGCTCATATTCTGATGTTCAACTTCTCATTGGGTGCTGAAAAGTGTGTCCAGCTCGGGGAAGCGCAGGTGCTCAATTCCGGTTTCAACAATGCTACAGGTTTCTGTATCCGTCCGGTTGTAAACTAATATGTTATGATGAAGAGAATAATTCTTTTGACAGTATGCTTGGCCTTTGCGGCCTGCAGTGCATCGTCCAAGTCCAATACCACTCCTGATGACGTGGACGGCAATGACGGGAAAGCCGTTGTCGGAAAACCTCTGCCGGGATGGACTGCAGGGGAGCTGGATATCCACGCAATATGCACGGGAAGGGGAGAGTGCTATTTCTATGTCCTTCCTGACGGGACCACGTTGGTGGTGGATTGCGGTGAGATTGCTACCGGCACTTCCACATCCACCACGCCTGCCGGCGAGACGATTACTATCAATACTGTGGATCCGATGCCTAATTCATTGGCAAAGGCCTATGAGACGGTGGGGCGGTATATCAAGTATTTCCGACCTTCTGGCAGCAAGGCCATTGACTACATGCTTATGACTCATTATCATACGGACCATATGGGCTCGATGATGAAGGGTTATCCTCAGTCGCAGGCAGGGAATTATTTGCTTACGGGTATCACCGGTCTGTATTCTGTGGTTCCTTTCAACAAGATGATTGACAGGTCTTATCCGGACTATACGACTTATACCAATGATATGGTGCAGAATTATGAAAACTTCGTGAACTACGCCTCTTCAGAAAAGGGGCTCAAGGTGGAGAAGTTCGATGTGGGCTCCGAGTCTCAGATTTCGCTGCTGAATGATGCTGCCAAATATCCGACTTTCAAGGTCCAGAATCTCTGCGGGGGCGGTTATGTCTGGAATGGTTCAGCTGCGGTGAATCGCTATTCAGATGCTGATCTTTACGAGAACGGCGCTTCGTGTGGGTTCCTTCTGAATTATGGCAAGTTCGACTGGCTGTCATTGGGTGATGCCGGCGATACCAATTCCAAGGTGGCATATCCTGTGGCTCAGAAAATCGGCCATAAGATCGAGGCGATGAAGGCGAATCATCATCTGAGCTGGAAGTCAATGTCGTCGAGAATGATGTCCATTCTCCAGCCGAAGCTGATTGTCTCTGAAAATTTCTGGAGCCATCAGCCGTGGCCTGACGAGTTCGCTTCCATAGTCGATGCCTATCCGGGTGACAAGAAGTTCATGTTCACGAGCATCTCGGCCGATGTTGTGGCTGCCAATCCGAAAATGATGGCCAATGTAACAGGCTACAACGGTCACGTGGTCGTCCGCGTCGCCCCGGGCGGTGATGAATACTCGGTCTATCTGCTTGATGCAACTGATTATAAATATAAGGTGAAGGCCATCTATGGACCGTTCAAGTGTGACTGAAGTGATTTTTCAAGTTGCTGACCCGTAGCGGGCCTAATACAAAGTTGAAACATTTTGGTTTTGTTTATTCCCAATGATGATCTGGAGGACATGCTCTTTCAGGTCATCATTTTTTCAGATTGTCCGTGAAACCCCGCCTTTGTCCGGGAAACCCCAGTCCACGTTTGTCTGGGAGACTCAGTCCACGTTTGTCCGTGAAACCCCGCCTTTTTACGGATGAATTGGCATTTTGACTCACTTGTCCGTAAAACGCCCCCTTTCTCCGGACAAAATCGAGTTGCTGATGTTTTCGGTTGGTTGCGGGAATGTCTGCGGGGATGTCTGAGGGAATGCTTGAGGGGATGTCAGAGAGAAGTAGTCGTGGGGGAGAGTTGGCAGGATGTCTTTCAGCAAAAGAGCCGACCGGGTGTAGTTGTGTTTTGTTCACCACGTCCCGTCTCGGAATGACTCTGGGCGGACCAGGCCCTCCCGCTTAGCGGGCCCCTCCCTCTAGTACCGAGGGCGGTAAGTCCGCCCCGAGCCATCTCGAGACGATAACTTTGTCGTTCCTGATTTTGGTCGCTTTGTGAGGTAGCGTTTGTCCGTGAAACCCCACCTTTTTACGGATGAGTTGGTCATTTGACTCACTTGTCCGTAAAACGCCCCATTTCTCCGGACAAAATCGAGTTGTTGGTGTTTTGGTTGCCTTAGGGATTTGCTGAGAAAAGTCGCCGTGGGGAGAGTTGGCAGGATGTCTTTCAGTAAAAGAGCCGACCGGGTGTAGCTGTTGTTGGTTCACCACGTCCCGTCTCGGAATGACTCTGGGCGGACCAGGCCCTCCCACTTCGCGGGCCCCTCCCTCTAGTACCGAGGGCGGTAAGTCCGCCCCGAGCCATCTCGCGACGGTAGCTCTGTTGTTCTTGATTTTGGTCGCTTTGTGAGGTAGCGGGTGTCTGGAAAATTCAGGTAGTAGGCGTCTGGGAAATCCAAGTGGCATGTGTCTGGGAAATCCAAACTGTGTCGGTCAGTAAACCTCAAGCCAAGTTTGTCCGGAAAACCCCGCCTTTTTACGGATGAATTGGCATTTTGACTCACTTGTCCGTAAAACACCCCCTTTCTCCCGACAAAATCGAGTTGTTGCTGGTTTCGGTTGGTTGCGGGAATGTCTGCGGAAATGTTTGAGGGAATGCTTGAGGGGATGTCTGAGGGGATGTCTGAGGAAATGTCAGAGAGAAGTAGCCGTGGGGGAGAGTTGGCAGGATGTCTTTCAGTAAAAGAGCCGACCGGGTGTAGCTGTTATTGGTTCACCACGTCCCGTCTCGGAATGACTTTGGGCGGACCAGGCCCTCCCGCATCGCGGGCCCCTCCCTCTAGTACCGAGGGCGGTAAGTCCGCCCCGAGCCATCTGAGACGGTAACTCTGTCGTTCCTGATTATAATTGCTTTGTGAGGTAGCGTTTGTCCGTGAACCCCCGCCTTTTTACGGATGAGTTGGTCATTTGACTCACTTGTCCGTAAAACGCCCCCTTTCTCCGGACAAAATCGAGTTGTTGCTGGTTTCGGTTGGTTGCGGGAATGTCTGAGGAAATGTCAGAGAGAAGTCGCCGTGGGGAGGGTTGACCTGGGGACTAGAATCAGATGAATCGTTGAGAGCAATGGAAGCAGATAAATCTGTCTATGCCGAAGTACACGACTTGCAAAAAAAATCAAAAAAAACTTTGAACCGATTCAAAAAGTATTTATCTTTGCAAAAAGTTTGAAACGATTCAAATACTGAAACGGTACCAAATCAGTCTTATGAACAACGATAAAAATATTCAGTTTTCAGGAACGGCGCCTGTAGCGGGGACCTATGACGTGGTCGTCTGCGGAGGCGGACCTGCAGGCTTCATTGCAGCGATAGCAGCTGCACGGGAAGGCGCGAAAGTCGCTGTAGTAGAGCAGTATGGCTTTTTCGGAGGCATGGCGACGGCCGGCTTCGTGAACCCGATAAGCGTATTTTCATATAACGGAAAACTTGTCAACGGCGGCATCCCTTGGGAATTCGTGAACAGATTGGCCAAGATAGACGGATGCGAAATAGAAAGCCCGTTGGCCAATGTCGCCTTCGAGCCGGAACACTACAAACTTGAGGCGCAGCGCATGGTCCTCGAGGCCGGCGTGGATATGTACATGCATTCCTATCTGACTGGATGCATCAGGGAAGGAAACAGGATTACCCACGTACTGATAAACAACAAAAACGGCACAGAGGCACTTGCAGCCCGTATTTTCATTGACTGTACCGGCGATGCCGACCTCGCTCACATGAGTGGAGTACCGATGCAGGAATTAGGAAAGTATGTTATTCTTCTGCAAATAAGTGGATTACGAGAAAATAGTTATCATTTTTGTCCACCGATTGTCCACTAAATTTTCATCGTGAACAAAAATCGATAGAATCTTCAATAGATTGTATCTAAGGCTCCATTTCTTATAATTGACCACGGAAAAGGGCGTCCTCCGCACGAAACGAAGAACGCCCAGGTGTTAACAAATGAAGTCAAGCTACTGACCCCACGCTGCAAATATACGATATTATCTGGTATGGGGAAATGCTCAGACGTTATGAAGATGACGCGCAGGACATTCTTCTACCTTAAAATTGTATCAAATTCCAACTTATCCCAATTCCTACGAATAGCGCTGGCTTCAGCTGATTGTTGCTGATTGTTGCGCCGTAGCCGGCTTGCAAGCCGATGGAGAAGCGAGGCTGCCTTGAACTGTGGGTTATGGTCATTGTGTTCGTGATGGTGGTGGTTTGTGGGTAGATCAGAATGCTGTCCAGTTTGGGGCGGTAGCCGGATATCCAGGCTGTGTAGGTGGAGTCGGCGTAAGTCCGTTGTTCTATTGGCAGACTAATGTAGAGCGTGTCGTGGATCCAGAGAGTGTCCGTTGCGTGGACAAGAACTGTCATCGTGTCGATTGTTCTTGATGTGACTGATACTGGGTGGGGGATGCGGATAGTGTCGCGTATCCGGATTGTATCAGCTTGGTATTCGATTGATGTGTAGCCGTTGCTTGATGTGCAACTGTAGGTGCAGATGCGGATAGCGGCGGCTATCAGGAATATAGCCACCGCTGTTCTGAGAAGTATTCTGGAAAGGTTGTCTTGTGTCATAGTCTTTCTTTGAATTTGGATGTGTAGGATTGGTCGTAGAGAATCTGTCCCCGTTGTGGACCGTATTTCTTGTGTGACAGGTGGATGAACGTGTCATACAGTATAAGCTGGTCGAAGGGGAGCCCGATGTGAAGAACGAGCCAAGCAAGCGTGAACGGGTTGTCTTCGTGGATATCTGCGGCTTCGCCCCGGGTATGTTGCGAGTTCGCTGCGCCTTTTACTGCCTTATTCAAAGCTTTGGAGCGGTAACCAGAGTTTACCCTTAACGGATGTCCACATGCATCTCTGAGTGGCTGAAGAATCTCGAATACGAGCGCACGGATGTTCTCTGCGACTGTGTCATCTGGGATAGTGTTGTCAATTTCGAGTTCAGCGGCTTTGTCGCTTATCTCGAACTCTTCCCATCGGAAGTTCTTGGTGATATTTCCTTTCATTGTTCTTTGGTTTTAGATGTGTCGTTGTCTGACAGGTCAACAACGCCGGATCCGTAGGGAGGTTCGCGGTCAATGCAACGGAGCTTTTTACATCGCAGAAGCGATAGGACCGCTATTTTTGTATTCTTTGTGTCAATCTCTTGATGGAGTGCCGTGTTGATGTCAAACTGTTTATGATATTTCTCTTGGAGATTTGTGTACTCGCTGCGGAGAGTCTTGTTCTCCTCGGTCTGCCGATCGATAATTTTTTTCCATTCCTCGTTGGCTTTGGCCATGTTTTCTAGCATGGCTGCAGTTTTCTTTTCGCTGACAAGGAATATGGTAATCAGTCCTCCGCTACCGAGCAGTACTGTAATGAGTTGGATGATTGAATCTGCTGTCATGGTTCATGTCTTTTATGCTAAAAAGCCCCATCGTGCATCGCTGCAGGATGGGGCCGATTCATAGGCTAGATTTAGGTTAAGAGTGCTTTGTGACCCCTTATTAGAGTTTCGCAATTGCCATCATTTCGCCTGATTTCTCTCCGGTCTTGGTGTTCACGAGGAAGTACTTCATGAATACCTTAGGAGCAGCGGCGGAAGGCGTGCCATTTTTCTCCTCGTAATCGACCTTGAGGTTGATTTCTTCAGTGTTGCACGCACGTGCTCCGCCAATGGTAGCCGCCTTGCTATAGGCACGGGTAATACCGTTGCTCTGAGGTGCTGATGCTTGGATGACCAGTCGAAGGTCAGCTGCTGCGGCAGGAGCCTGTTCAAGCGCGAAAGTGAACTTTTCTGCGGTGAGGGTAATGACTGCTTCGGATGGAGCCTCTACGCCTACAAGTGTTGGAGGAGCCTGAAGGATCTCTCCACCGCAGTAAACAATCCAGTAGTTGAGCCGCATGAAGAGGTTGGCACCACTGATTTTGCTGCTTGAGCCTAAAACTGAATGACCAGCCTGCGTGCCCGCTAGTTTGTTCCATGCGAGAATTTGAGCATTGCTGAGGGCTTTCCAAGAAGTTGAGAGCTGCTTGAATATGCCCTTTACTGAAGACTGGAACTCGGTTCTGGTTGAACCACCGTATCCGCGGTTGCGGATGTACTTGCGACCGCGCACCTTGGCTGCAGTCACACCTTTTGCGGAGCCTGACATCTCCTCGAAGGCAATTGAAGGAATGTACTTCATAGTAGTTAAAGTTTAGGTTGAAGTAAGGTTTGTTATTGTAGTCAAAGCTATCATATTACAAATATACAAACAATTTCAATATATTGTATAATATATGAATAAGTACGTTAATATAAAGTATAGCTTTAGGTAAATACGTCATACATATCGAACAATAGAACCAAATTGCAAGTTGTCGGGGTTGAGAATATTTCTTAAATTTGTACTGAACAATTTTTAGATGATAATATGCCACAGGAAATACAACTGTTTGACGACAAACAGATACGAACATACTGGGATGATGATAAGGAACTATATTTTTTCTGTATCATTGATGTCGTGGAGGCTCTAACCGACAGCAACGACCCAAAACAGTATATCAAGAGGATGCGTCAACGCGATCCTGGGCTCAATTCCGTGTGGGGTACAATTTGTACCCCTCACCAATTCCTATCTTCAGATGGGAAACGGCATCAGGCAAATTGCGCGTCTTTGGGAGGTGTTCTTCGCATTATCCAATCTATCCCTTCACCCAAAGCAGAACCATTCAAACGTTGGCTTGCCCAGGTTGGAGCAGACCGTCTTCATCAGATGCAAGACCCTGAACTAGGCATTCAACAATCTCTCGCAGACTTCAAACGCCTAGGCTATTCTGACAACTGGATTAACCAGCGTCTCAAGAGCATAGAAATACGCAAGGACCTCACTGATCAATGGAAGGCCCATGGGGTAGATGAGGGTACGGGTTATGCAACCCTTACTGACATTATCTACCAGTCATGGGCAGGGCTCACAGCTAAAAAATATAAGCAACTGAAAGGACTCCGTAAAGAAAACCTTCGCGACAACATGACCAATGAAGAGCTCGTAATGAACATGTTGGCCGAACTTACCACAACGAATATTACCAAGGAGGAACATCCCATTACAATGAGCGAACATGCTCAAGCCGCATCACGAGGTGGATCGGTAGCTCGTGTGGCTCGTGAAGCCTTCGAACAGCAAACAGGCAAAAAGGTTGTCACCAACCTCAATATGAAGCGCTTTCTTGAGAAACAGCAACCTCAGCTTGACTTTTCCGAAGATAGCGAGGATAAAGACAAATAAGTCAATGATAAAAACCACGCAGCGGTCACTCGGTTGAGTGGCCGCTGCGCGTTTGGAGGATGATGAGTTTCTGGCTATTATTCACTTGCTTCTGAAGCATCACTGACAAAGAAGAACTTCATAAAGGCTCGGTTTAGATACCTCTTTTTCTGATTCTCCTGACCGTTGCCGGTGAATGTAATTGTTCCGTTCTCGATATGTGCTACGATACATTCGGAACCTTCAAGTTCTCTATGGTAATCGATAGTGAATACGGGCACATCGATACAAAGGTTGGAAGGCAATCCTGTGATGTTATATTCGTTTTCTACACCAGGTGCATAGCCCCAACTGGACATCAGAACATATAGCATCCCCCACTTATCTTGAAGACTGTCTGCATATTCCGCTATAGATGCCGAGTAGTTATAATCTTTAGCGGACATAGTAATTTTACTGCTCGAAGCAGGAGAAAGCAGTGATTCGTTGGCGTCACTCACGAAGCCGCTTGCAAGAATAATCTTGACGGTACCTTGCCCGTCGTAAATTGGCAGTTTTTCAATAATTAGTTTGTTGTATTGAATCTGTGCCTTGATAATGGTCCCGCACCGCAGATCGTCCTTATGGCAGACGATAAAGGCTGAGGTTGGTTTGCTGTTCCTAATGCTGAAGATTGAAGGGAACACAATTTCCAGTTGCTCTGAATTCTTGTAATCTTCATTATTGGTGTCGATGATGAACGAGCCTTGAAGTACTACAATCTTAGCTGAATCGTAGCACTTGAGGGCGATCTGATTCATACCGAAATTGGTTGAGATAGATGTTATCATAGTGATTAGAATTAAAAAAGAGAGTAAACGGTAACTATGTCTGAAATTATTGTAGTGTCGAAAATGGTTGTCTCATTAGTGGTTGAACGTCCCAAGTTGTGAAGAGAAATGGACTTGTTAAACTCAGAGAATGAAACCACCTGTGGCGCAACGATATAGCCCGTGGTGGAATTGCTACCTCGAGAAAGAACTGGCATCTCCATAGAATATTTTGCATAGTTCGGGTACTCTTTGAGGTAGACTGAGATTCCTTCGTATGAGTTAGACTGCGTGAACTTCAACTCAAGATGACCGAGTCCAAGTTCATCTCCAATGCCAAGCATAAGCGACTCTATTGAAGTCTTCTTGCCGCAGGTAACATCATCAGTAGCCACAGTTATCTTGCCTACGCCAGGTACACGAGGTTTGAACTGATGACGCGGAGCAAAGAAGATGAAGAATGAGCCTTGACCGCCTATGTTTGAAGCTTCCTCATTCAGGTTCATACTTATATGGCCACACTGGATGCGTGCTTGCCCAAGCCTGGAACCGACTTGACCTTTAGTATAACTGCCAGACTGGAGACAAATTGGAACAATAGCATCCACGTCCTCGGGCATTTCATTAATCTTGATTGAGAACGGACCATATCCGCTATTCGAAGACGGGAAGGAAGATAATACAATCGAAGCATATACGAAATCGTCCTTAATTACTAGACGATTGCTGGAAGCCGAGATGCCGTGACCAAATGTAGCTTCCTTGTATTCAGTGTCAGTGAATTGTCCGTGCCATCCATGCACAGTGAACGCTGCTGCCACGATAATGGTGAGAGGTCCTTCTTCATCCCAGTACGGGAGTTTCTCAATGCAGAGGACTCCTTTGTCGATGCGACAGCGAAGTACGGTTCCACGGTTACGCTCTGATGAACTGATAAGAACTGCGGTTGATACTGCACTCTTCTTGAGCGCGAAGGCTTCCGGAAGATTGATCTCAAGGCGTTCCGCCGCCTTGTATTCCTCGGATTTGGTGTCAATGAGGAACTTTCCATTGAGTACGCATAGACGCTCGCTCTGGTAGTCCTGAAATTCGATTGGACTACAGCCGAAGTTGTTTTTGGTACAAGTAATCATAGTAGTATAGGTTTAAATTGTTTGCTACGTTGTTGCCATATAGGTTCCGAATGTCATGAAATGGTCCATGAACAGACCGCCTCGCCCGGAAAGTTGGAGCTTTCTATCATGGACTCCAGGGGAGACCTCGCAGCAGAATACGCCAAACTTGACGTCACTATCCTCGAATCCGCGGGCCCATTGATATGTTCTTGCGTAACCAATCCTTTTCAAATCTACAGAAGAGTCAACATTCAGGGTTGCGCCGGCCGAATAGCCTGAAGTACGTCTTGTCGCAATCTCGTTGACTGATATCTTAGACCCGGTGGCAAGTTCATAGTCGCAAGATATTGCCTCAGAATATTTGTCGCCGGTAACTTGGTCGGACTTAATCTGAGCACGTGGAGAGAATGTCTGGCCATGAGCCGACTCGCCCTCAGTTGCAGGAAAGCAAACATAGGTCTTCTCTGAGACGTAGCCAGAAAGTTCGTCAATCCAGTAGAGCTCGAGGAAGTACTTCTGACCTGGTACCACATCGACTCCGAAACTCTTCGTGTAAACACCAAGAAGGTCCAGGTCACCCCAGTCTGAAGTCTCAAAGTCGCCAACTATTACTGTCTTATCCCATGCCTTTGAGATGCCTGGTCCTTGTCCTGGTGACATCTTGACCACAAGTCTTGCGTTCGGATTGTCGGCATCCCTGAGCCCTGATATCAAAATCCTCTCAGGAGTAATCCAGATGTCATCGAAAGCTATGGCGTCAGAACCGTGGATTTGTTCAGGTGCATCCATGGCAAGAGGTACGCCCACAAGCGAACGGTTTGCATTGAGGCATACGAAAAGATTGTGTGCGGTAAGCGGAACACCTTCCGCTCCCACAAGAGCATGCTCACGATGAATTTCCGCGAGCTTCTGCCAAGCAATCAGCTGCTGTGCTGTCAGCTGCTTGAACTGCTTGGTGATGTACCCGAACGAAGCCCGTCTGACAGACTGCTTTGGCGATTTGATGTGGGAGTGTTGTGCTCTGCCATTAAGCACGGTACGACCGCCAGTTCTTCTGGCAGTCACATCTCCAGCGGTTCCGCGGAACTCGCTGAAGGCAATTGATGGAAGTGCTTTCATAGTAGAAATAGGTTAAAGATTGTGTTCGAATAATGTAGTACAAATATACGAAATATCTCGCTCATTGACTATATAACAATGGATTACAAGCGATAATTAAAGTATTGCTATAAGTCTTGACAACTTATGGTAGCAAGTCCTATAACCGGATGAGGAGTCAATCAGCAAATAACGCAAGTGAAGCTGGCACTCTCCAGTCCTTTCACTTGGAACCGTGAACTCGATAATACCTGGTTCGTTTGTGGGAACCGACATGCAATTTCGCAGTTTGCTGGTCTTGCACCCGGCACCGGAATTTGTGAACAACACCTTGCCAAGCACTCGATAACGGTTGCAGTCATCAGCGCCAGACAACCATAGACGGCAACGCAGAACAACGCTACCATTCACACTCCTTGCCTCAATCACTTTGAGCTCAAACTTGGGAAACTCTGCGAACGGTAGTGGCTCGGGGGTATGCTCATTTTCCAAAGTCGCAAAGCCGTGATATGCAGATACGAATAGATTGTGGCCGGTGATGTGGGATGCCCCGTCAAAAGGCGGTCGATGAGGTTCAACCACAGACGCAAATTCGTTCCATTTCTCCTTGATGTTGTCCGGAATGTTCCTCCAATGTTCCAGGGCCCTTCTGTGGACATCAAGAGCCTTCACCTGCGCCGATGTGCCGCTGAAAATATGGCGGTCCCGGGCACGCCAGTAACAGACACCGTTCCTATGATAGAACGTGACCTCTCCGGCCGAACCCCAGCAGTCTGATATACGAGTATTTGGATAATAAATAGGCATGAAGCAAACAGGTTGGTTGAAACCGGTAGCCCACACCGTGTAAGGAGGCTGGAGTCCCGCGGACATCTTCACCACATAGGTGGTTCATAGGGACTTCCGATGTACAAAGATAGTGATATTTGATGTAACGAGTGTATCTATCCATCAAAGTCTCTTATCGTTTTTCGAAAAAAGAGGACTGAAAGAAAAACCGGAAAAAAGAAAGAAAAAGAAAAAAGCGCTGCTTTCTTAGCCCACGGAGTGGCCGATGTCAAGGTTTTGCGAGGAAAAATACTCTTTTGGTCGTAGCGCAGCGGAGACCAAAAGGAAGATTTTTTCGAAGCAAACCCGAAGGGCCTGACCTTGATATCGGCCGCGTAGCGGGCTACCTTCGCAGTTCTTTTTTCTTTTAGAGAAACGATAAGATACAATTAGATTAGTTATCATCATAAAACCATATCAATAAGCTATATACAATACTGCCCAGCAAATCAATGCCACATCATTATCCTTATCCGTTGAAGGCGCGGAAGCGATGAGGGCCGATAGGTACTCAGTGCCGCTAATGACATCATCGGTTACTGAGCTGGGCGGCTCCGCCGACCTGCTGAGTGACCGATACCTCTCTCCTCGAAGGTGAGTTGCGACGAAGGAGCAATCTCAAGGCACAAAAGTGCCGGCCTTGGAGGGTTTAACGATACCAACTTTCAAGCGAGGTACTGGAGTTTTCCGAAGGAAATCTCCATTCGCAGGACCTTGTTACGTGCGAGTCCGGGCGAGAGCCCGGTAATATGACAAGGCGGAGCCTTACCTTGGAGAAGGAGTGGAATGCTCTTCTTGTGAAAACCTGATGCCGAAGGCCGAAGCGATAGCGGAGAAGGTTTTTGCAAGAGGAGCAGGCCACGGAAGCGACCCTGCAGCGGATGCTGCACGGAGGACGGCAATGCCGCAGGCGGACTTTCTGCCGTGAGTAATGGTACTCCCTTTCATTATCGCTAACACTCATAAGGGTACTGACGTTCGCACTCCGAAGCAGAAAGTCCAGGGGTGAGCAAGCGGCCTGGAGGCCGGTGGCCAGCGAAGCGAACCCCTTATATTGCCGGCCGACCTGACAGGGCGTCTTTCGAAGGACGGACCTTCGCGTTCTTATAGAGGAGCCGCTTAACATAATCTAGATTGTGTGCGAAGCGAAAACAGGCGGTGGGGAAGGGGCCCCAACGACCTGTTACACAATCTCGATAGATTATGTTATGCTGCGGATTAAATGCTCTGACGGTGATGTTGGCACAATGCAGCCCTGTCGGATTATCTCCCCTGTGGGGTTGGGGGCATTACAGGATGTGAGTCTGGGACCGCAAGGGAGCGGAGGCACGGAGCGGACTGGAGGTCACAGTCTCACATACCTTCTTTTTATTTAACTGCTCGATGGTGGCGGCTCCGCCGACATCATGGAGCATCATAGATCAAGCAAGGGGAGTAGCCGGAGCACAGCGGAGGATACTGACCGCAGCTTACCTTATTTCATGTAAGCGTAGGACGATAGTCCGTAGCGTGTGGGTTGGCTTGAGCAAGTCTGTAGCCGATTTATCGGCAACAGTCTTGCTGCGCGTGGCAAATGAAAGTGGAAGTCACAGCTGGGCGATAGTCCCGATGTGGCTGAAACCAAGCTGAGTATCTGGAGCGCAGCGGAGGATACTGAACTTGACCGCTTTGTTATTGATTTTCCTCTTATTTTGCTGTTCAATAAAAAGTTTTAGTAAATTTGCTAGACATAGGTTGTTTGGGAATTAATGAACGTGAAATCAATGAAGAAACTTAGGCCGAGAAAAGCCAAGTTTCGTAAAAAAAAGTGTATTACAAATACAGGGATATTACCTGTTCCGCATGTCTTTAAAAAGGGTACTAGAGTCCAACGAGGCTTCCAGCAGAAGAGACGTATATCAAAATCGGATTTTGTTAACAGGTACCTTCCGCAAAATTTGAAACACATGGTGTCATTGCCGAAAAGTCCATTTTATTTAAAAGACATTAAGAAAGATGAAAATTCCAAATCTGATAATGGAACTGTTTACATTCCAGAGCATTTTTCAATTATTGATAATCCTGAAGCCTCATTTAGAGCACTTAGACAAATTATAAGCGCATTACTGATTGAATCGACATCTCGTGTGTACTTCGATTATAAAGAATGCTCTCGGATTGATATTGGAACTCAGGCAATAATGGATGTGATACTGATGGAGTATAATCAATTCATACAAAAGAGTCTGAAAATAAATCGTCTTGCTGCAATGAAGGTTCTTCCTATCGGTTTCGGGGGACGAAACATAAATAAAGATGATCTCAGAAAAATCATCTTTACTATTGGGTCGCCTGCTATTCTCGGCATTAAAGAAGCTGAATTCAAGGATGTCATCAAAAATAAGATGTGCTCACATAGCATGATGACTGCGAATGATAAGAAGCGATTGACAGAACAAAAGGAAATCGATACAACGATCATGGTGGATTACGTTGTTGATTGCTTGCGTAAAATGAATAAAGAATTGACTCCGAAGAAGTTGAATGACTTAAGTACTGTCGTTGGGGAAATTCTTATAAACGCTGAAGAGCATTCGACCCTACATCATCGATTCTCAGTTGGTTACTTCTATGAGGTTGACAAAAATGGAAAGCACTGTGGAATGCTAAACTTGGTTATTTTGAATTTTGGCTCCACAATTTATGAAAAATTCAAAGATAATGCAACATGCCCAAAAGAGATTGTCAATAAAATGAAATCACTTTCGGAGTCTTATACAAAACGGAACTTCTTTAGACAGAAGAGCTTCGAAGAAGAAACATTATGGACATTATATGCACTTCAGCAGGGAGTGACTTCAATTCCAGGTAAAAAGAGAGGTAGTGGCACAATACAGTTTATCCGAAGTTTTTTTAATATTAAGGGAAATCAGAGTGTTGATGATGTCTCAAGAATGACCATACGTTCTGGAAATACGCTAATATATTTTGATGGAAAATATAGTATAACAGAAAAGGTTGATGAAAAAGGAAAGTATAATATGATGACATTTAATGATTCTGGCAGCATTGAGGATTTGCCAGATAAAAAATATGTCAAATATACTGATACATACTTCCCTGGCACGATTATTTCGGCGAATATTTTACTGAATGATGACGATGTAAAAGAAATATACTAACTTTGAATATGGCAACAGTAAGAATAAATTTGGAGGACTATCGTTCTGAAGATAAAGTCCGTCACATAAAATCAAAGGTTTTTACGGGAAGAGACCGTGGCCAAGAAGTTCGGGAAAAATCCAAAATTGATGATCTTGAAACAAAGAATGACAAGATTATTATCGAGATCCCGTCTGACATTTATTCAATTAATCCATCTTTTTTTGAAGAATTGTTTTTCAATGTCGTTACGAAGTTGAAGAAGGATGCGTTCTTATCGAAATTTAAGCTCGAGCCTAAAGGAAACTATGATTTCCAGGAAGAACTTATGGAGGCTATAGATAGAATATTGAACGATGCGACTGCAATAGGATAAGTATATGGTTGATTCAGTCTATGTAGCGAATGCACAGTGTTGTAGTAACCCTGTGCTGCAATCAGGAAGTTGGGTAGATACAGTACTTGCTATTGCAATGGCCGTCATTGCAATAGTTGATATTGTGTTGACTATCTTTATATTCAAGCAAGGACGAAAAGATTCAAATGAATCAGCATATAAGACGAGAAAGTTCGAACTTATGCAGTCACTAATCTTAAACTCCAATATCAAGAAATTTTACAATTTTTTTGACGATGTCTCTGAAGAATGCAGCAGGTTAAAGTCTAATACGGATAAAGGAACAAAGACTGCGGTTAACCAGGCGATAAAAGCGTCTTTAAAGATTTTTAGATTGGAGTTTATTACTCTCGTCAAAGTTATTGATAGTGGTCTATATGACACAATGATAAAGGCTGCCGATCAATTAGTTGATGGAATAACTGAAGCGATATTTGACTCTGGCATCAACCTTAAACATGAACCTAAGTATGATGAGGTTGTTGCTCAGCGCATATCAAAATGTCGAATGGATTGCCTCTCTATGTTGTTGTCGATTGCAAATGAAGATGTGCAAGAGAAAACCTCATGTAAATATTGAAAAGCAATAGGGTTTTTCCTATGATTTCGAATAATTGATAATTCCTTCAATGTGGAGGTTAGTGATGGATTGCTAACTGGCAAGAGACTTAAGAATTTGACTTCTTGCGCATTGGCCTTTAAACTGTTTTCCGTGAGGACTGCTGGGAATGCGTTGTGCTTAAGGATGTGGAAGTATTCCTTTTTGTCTGCTTCTCCGTCAATCCGGATTGCTTGTATGTCCATTGTTGTGAGGAACTTCTTAGCAGTTGCGAACAGCAAGTCTGCCAGGACATCTACTTTTGTTAGGCTTTGTGATGTTTAGACGCTCCAGTCTGGATGGGAAGTCCATTTGCGTCTGTTTCCTAAGTCCTTGGCTATGGTTGAATTGACACGGTTATGCAGGATTTAATGCCATATTTTGGCCCCAGGCCTTAGACACTCTGGCCGCGCTTGGTGACCTGAATGGCGTCGGGATGTTACACAATCTCGATGAATTATGTTATGCTATGGATTAAAGGTTCTTATGGTTATAAAGGCACGATATGGCTCTGGAGGATTATTACCCCCGCTAGGATATATGCTTTGAAGGTCTTGCCCTATGTGTAAACCCATGCCCCATAGACTGCTCCATTCGCCTCGGGCGCAACATGAGACTGATGTGGTACGTTTCGCGCAGAAAGTATTGGAAGCAATAGTACAATGTGTAATCAAATAGGACTCTAACGAAATTAAAATATCCTCTGAATTGTTTGGATTGTTTTTGTAACTTTGCTGGTTTGAATATACGCCAAGATTATAATACGGCAATTATTATAGATTTTAACATTCATTTGGTGAGAGAAAATATGAATACTTATCACGCTCATAAGAAACTTCTGATTGAGAACTTCCTGAAAGGGAAAAGTTCAGCATCGTTATCTGGTCCACATTGTGTTATGTCTGATGGTGGGCAAATGCCATTGAATATGCAACTGGCTATTCTTTCCCATCACTGTCACAATATGGGCAAGAAGACTGATTCTGCGTATCGGAAGAAAGCTGAAGGTATTCTGCAAGATGTATTTGAAGCTGCATCAAATGATGAGGATGCTTCCGTATTGGAGGATTCCGCATTTGATCAATCGTTATTCCCTGATTTCTTTGAAGTGCCATTTCTCCCTGTGGCCAAACCAAAATTCACATTCATCGATTTGTTCGCTGGTATCGGTGGCTTTAGAATGGCTATGCAAAACCTTGGCGGACGATGCGTGTTCTCTTCCGAATGGGATGCCCAAGCACAGAAAACATATATGCTGAATTATGGGGAAATCCCTTTTGGAGACATCACTCTTGAGGAAACGAAATCATATATTCCAGATGGCTTTGATGTCCTTTGTGCTGGGTTTCCTTGTCAGGCATTTTCACTTGCTGGTAAACGCAGAGGATTTGAAGAAACGCGAGGAACGCTATTCTTCGATGTCGCTGAAATTATAAAGAGGAAGCAGCCGAAAGCCTTCTTCTTGGAAAATGTAAAAGGGCTTTTGATTCACGACAAAGGAAATACAATAAAGACCATCTTGAAAGTTCTTCGTGAAGATTTGAACTACTATGTTCCTGACCCACAAATTGTGAATGCAATGAATTTCGGGGTTCCGCAGCATCGGGAACGTGTTTATATTGTCGGATTTAGAAAAGATCAGAATGTAACGGATTTTACATATCCAGAACCAACAGACACGACTAAAACATTTGCAGACATCAAAGAGAAAGATATCGTACCATCAAAGTACTATCTTTCTACTCAATACATAAAAACTCTTGTTGCTCACAAAGAGCGTCATGCGGCAAAAGGGAATGGATTCGGATATGAAATTATACCTGACGATGGAGTTTCCAATGCAATAGTAGTTGGAGGAATGGGACGGGAAAGGAATCTTGTCATAGACAAGAGGCTGAAAGACTTTACCCCAACTACGAGGATTAAAGGCGAAGTGAATCACGATGGAATAAGAAGAATGACCCCACGAGAGTGGGCACGTCTCCAAGGATTCCCAGATAATTTCATAATCGGTGTTGCAGACGCTTCTGCGTATAAGCAGTTCGGCAACTCCGTTGCTGTGCCAGCCATTCAGGCGACTGCCGCTCAATTATTAAAGAAAATCAAACTCTCTAAAACGAAATAGCCATGTCAATTACAGGAAATATAGGCGAGTGGAGTGAGATATATGTCTTGCTGAAACTCTTAGGCGATGGAGAAGTCCACGCTGGAGACGAGAACTTGAACGAGATCAAGAATCTCGTGTATCCGATTATTATGATATTGAGGGAAGAGGCTGATGGTAAACTGAAATACTTGCCAGAAAACAGTGATGTCGTAATTCAAACATCAGACGGAACAGAACTACTTCGTCTGCCAGCAAAGGAATTCGAACATCAAGCGATGAGCTTATTATTAGCCTTACGAAGTGTTAATGAAAAAGACTCCATCAAAAAGGGCTCATTTGGCATTTCTTATACAGAAGATTTTATGACGAAGATTCATTGCCACACATTGAAGGCTAAATCTTCTGATAAAACAGATATACGAATTGTCCTTCACGACAGGAGGACTAAACTAAATGCAGAGATGGGATTCAGTATTAAGTCTCAGCTTGGCGGTGACTCCACATTGCTCAACGCGGGTAAGACCACAAATTTCAATTTTAAGATTTGCGGGAACAAATTGAGTGATACGGACATTAATTATATCAACAACCTAAATCCAAAACAAAAGAAAGTAATCCTAAGAGTTCAAGCTATTGAAAGCAAAGGATGCCATCTCGTTTTCGACAAAGTTGATAATCCTATATTCAGGAACAATCTGGCAATGCTGGACAGCAGTCTTGGAGAAATTATTGGCTTGTTGCTTCTTGAGCAATTCAAACAAGACACGAATATGTTAAAGGATCTGGTGCGGACTCTCTCTGAAAAGAATCCTCTAAATTTCGATATGTCCCAAAGTATACCGTATTACGCATATAAAGTGAAGAACCTTTTGACATCAACGGCTCTTGGAATGATGCCTGGAAAAGCTTGGGATGGAAAGTATGACGCGAACGGAGGTTACCTTGTGGTAAAAGAAAGCGGCGATATTCTTTGCTATCATTTCTATGACCGTAACCGCTTTGAGGATTTCCTTTATAACAATGCATATCTGGAGCGCTCCAGCACAACAAGGCACGAGTATGCTCAAATCATAAAAGAAACAGATGGTTCCCTGTCATTCAAACTGAATCTCCAGATACGACTTAAATAATTAGTTTTGCAGAACTGCCTCTAATTGTTCAGTTTTGCAAAAGAAAACTGAACAATTATTGAGGGCAATATACAGCCATCTATGCTATGGAGACGGAGCAGTCTGAGTTGGAGAGAGAATTGATGGAGAGATTGATTTGAGAGATATTCTCGAACGACATCCAGAGGCTCGGGACGGGAGGCTGGTGTTTGTGTATTTTGAGGAGGTGGATAAATTGTAAACCATATAATTACTGATAATATGAGAATCAAGTCGTTAGCTATTTCTAATTTTAGAAGTTATTATAAGGAAGTTAAAATTAACTTCCAAGATCTTACTGCGATCGTCGGAAAAAATGACATTGGCAAATCTACTATTCTTGAAGCGTTGGATGTATTCTTTCACAATGGTAAAGGCATAGTAAAACTTGATAAAGATGATATAAATGTCAATGCTAAGGCTAACGGTGAAACTGATATAAGAATATCTGTCGTTTTCGATTCTCTTCCACAAAGTGTTATAATTGATGATTCAAATGAGACAACATTAAAGAAAGAATATCTCTTAAATAAAGATGGGGATTTAGAGGTAATAAAGGTATTTAAGAATGCTTCAGACAAAAATGTTGTTGTTTTCATAAAAGCCAATCACCCGTCCAATCCTGCTTGTTGTGATTTGTTGAGCAAAAAGCAGAAGGACTTACAAAGCGCCGTCGAAAAATTAGGACTACCATGTGAGGATCTGAGAAAAAATGCATCGCTGAGATCTACGATATGGGGAAAATATAGTAACGACGGGAGTTTGGATCTTAAAGAAACTGATCTTGCGGTAAGTGCTAAAGACGGAGACATTAAGGCTTTGTGGGAAAGGTTACAGAGCTATATGCCATGCTATAGTCTATTCCAAGCGGATAGAAAGAATACAGATAATGATGATGAAATTCAGGATCCCCTAAAGACTGCGGTAAAGCAAATTCTTTCTGATCCAGCTTTATTACAGAGTTTGGATGAAGTGGCAACAAAGGTTCGTGAGAAATTGCAGAATGTTTCGAATTTAACTTTGAAAAAGATCAAAGAAATGAATCCTGAAATTGCAGACAGCCTTCATCCTAAAGTTCCATCTGTGCAAGAACTTAAATGGGCCGATGTCTTTAGAGGATTATCAATTACGGGAGATGAAGATATTCCAATAAACAAACGAGGTAGTGGAGTAAAGCGATTAATTTTGCTGAATTTTTTCCGGGCAGAAGCTGAACGTCGTCAAAAAGAAAGTTCGAGCCAGAGCATCATATACGCCATCGAGGAACCCGAGACGTCTCAGCATAAAGAGCATCAGCGTTTATTGATTAAGGCATTAAAAGAGCTATCAAACAATAGTTCAACTCAAGTCATAATCACAACCCATAGTTCAGACATTGTTAAACAACTTGGTTTTGAACAAATTCAAATAGTATGTTATCAAAATGAGATAAAAACCATTAGAAGTGCTGAAAGGAATAGTCTTCCATATCCTTCATTAAACGAGGTAAATTATATTGCTTTTGGAGAGGCTAATGAAGAATATCACAATGAATTATATGGATTCCTTCAGAGCAAGGCAATTGACGAGGATGCGAAGAATGAAAAAGAAAAAGACTTCGAGTCTTGGCTCACAACTAAAGGATGCAAACAAAATAAACATTGGATTAGGATCAAAGGCGGTGTCCAACAACAAGCACAGCTATGCACCATTGAGACATATATCAGGAATTTCATACATCATCCAGAGAATGATCAGAATCTCAAATATAGTTCTACTGAACTGAGAGATTCTATTGATGAGATGAAGAGAATCGCAGCATCATATTTGAGTGAGGCTACAACGAACAGTTAAATTCGGATACGGACTTGCGAATGACATTATGAGCTGCCGAAAGTATACAAAAAGGTACGCACCGCGTACCCAGTTTGAATTTTAGCCATAAAGACACATGAACGAGGAAATTAGCATACAGGAAAACAATTCCGAATTGAGATGGAAAGAGAATGAACTCTTTTCCGATGTCTGTCGAATCATTGACGGGGCAAGAGACCGGATTGCCACTCATCTCAATACGGAGTTGTGTCTGACTAACTGGTATATTGGACATCGCATCAAGGAGGATGTGCTTTATAACCGGAGGGCCGAATATGGGAAGCAAGTGGTAAAGAATCTTGCGAAGCATCTGACTGACAGATATGGTTCTGGCTGGAAATATGAGAAATTGAAGCAATGTATCCGTGTGGCTTATGCATTTTCGGAAGAGGAAATAAGGTACGCGCTGCGTACCCAATTGACTTGGACACACCTTCGCTCATTGACTGGAGTGAAAGAACCGCTTGCAAGGCAGTTCTATGTAGAGATGTGCAGGATTGAACATTGGGACACCCGCACACTGGATGAAAAGATTGATGGGCAGTTGTTTGAAAGGACTGCTATAAGCCGCAAGCCTGAAGAGATCATAAAGCGGGAATTGGAACAGGTAAAGACGACAAATCAGCTTCTGCCGGATCTTGTATTCCGTAGCAGTTACTTTCTTGATATGCTTGGGTTACCAGATGCTTTCTCGGAGAAAGATCTTGAGGATGCAATACTTTCGCAAATTCAGTCTTTCATCAAAGAACTAGGTTCTGACTTTGCCTTCCTTGACAGACAAAAGAGAATTACGGTTGATGCCATTGACTACTACATTGACCTCCTGTTCTTTCACAGAGGGCTTCATAGGATGGTTGCCATTGACCTTAAGCTTGGAAAATTCAAGCCAGAGTACGAAGGGCAGATGCTGTTGTACTTGCGCTATCTCAATAAGAACGAGAGAAGAGAGGGAGAAGAGTCTCCTATAGGATTGATTCTGTGTTCTGAGGGTAATACGGAGCATATTGAATACCTGATGCTTGAGGAGGATAGTCCAATAAAGGTGGCACAGTACTATACTAAGTTGCCAGACAAGAAGCTTCTTTCAGAAAAATTGCAGCGAGCTATCGCTATTGCTAAAGAGCGATATTCAGAGAAACTGCTTGACAAGAAAGACGATGAGTAACGATGAAACATCCGTACATTGAAAATTTGATTCGATGTACGGATGCTCTTTTATTGAGATTAGGGAATTATCGTATACTATCCCGAAGAAAAAGTTATTAACAGTCAACTAATCAATGCTATCGGTTTGTAGCCAGAACACCTAAGCGTTTTTCACTGCTTGTCTTTTAACTCATTCTCGATGTCTTCGATGCTCGGTAGTGTACTCTTGAAGTCAGCTGGATTAACCTTTGACAGTTCGTATTCAGGGATTCCTATCGGTTGTGAACTGGATTCAAGTGCATATTGAGCATTTTGTCTTGCAGCTTAGCAATCCTATTGACGGATTGTCTGCCAGGGTCTTTAAAATATGGTTGACAGTGGACACATACGTGCCAAGTTGTCCTACATCACCCGGCAGGAATTTCAAGGCCTTTTGTTGTAGAATTTGTCAATGAGATAGCGCTGATGGCCTCACGGGATGCGGAAGATGATGGACTTCAACTGTTCATATACATTTTACCCACAAACTGTGGGTGAAATGTATCGAGTACTCATCTTTTGTCTTTTTTGTTTTGCAAATATAGTTCTTTATTTGTTACTTCTCTCAATTATGATGTTCCCTAATATCTTTATACCCATACCTCTCCATTCTCCACATAATCCTTGACCGCATCCAGCACCTTCTCCGCATTGGCAATTCCCAGAATCTTGAGTTCCATATCACGGAATTGGACGTAGTAGAAGGCATTGTCCTGCCAGGTGATAAGGACAGTGCCGTTGTAGATTGACGTGCTGACCTTGAAACCGAAACATTCATCGGAAAGAAATACGAATGAAGTGGCGCTCCAGCAAGCGAGCATCTGGGGATATGAAAGAAGCAGTTTAACGACCTGCTGTATCTGATTTGTCATAATTCTTTGGTTGTTTGCTGTCCTTTTGTCCCACGTCCCAAGCATTGGGACAGTGGGGACATTTGGGACAAAAATTGGGTTTTACGGCTTATTGTCCCTGATTTTGGGACAAGGGACAGACGTCGATTGGGACTAGTCCGAGTTCATCCATCATGATGGCGACATTGCCCTGATATTCAGGGGAAATGTACTGCGCAATCTGCAAAAAATCTGGATTTTCTAGCGGTGTCCCATATTGGGACGATGGCGATGATGCGGTGGGACAGTCAACTGGAGGAACGAGCGTACCGTCCCGGAGCTGAGCAATCAATCTGTCTGCGATGTCGATGTGCGCTTCGCGTTCTTCCGGCGTGGCTGTTGATTCCAAATAGTCAGACACTGTGATGCGAAGCGAACTGAGTTCTCCTGCCTTCTGCTTCCAGAGCTCGTAGCCATCCACGTCGGGAAATGCGACGATAGTACGCTGGTGTAGGACGTTGAGTTTATCTCCGAGTTGCGATTTGCCACCTGTGGCAAGCCAGATATATTCAGGCATTAGAGCGGAGCAGATTACAGCAGTCTTTTCTGATTCGACCAGCGCGACGGTGCGTCCAGGGCAATTGGGTAGCAGATGTTCTCCGAAGAGGCACTGAGTAAGTTCCCAATTCTGAGGAAGTCCGCCTTTGCGTTTCATAATAGAGTGTATCCAGTTGACTCTACCACCGATGTTCTCGTTTTTGATTCGGTGTCCTGTGGCGGCGTCGTATTTCATTACCTTGCCTGTGCGACAGCGACCGTGAGTGTCAATCTGGAAGAAGATGACGTCGCGAGCTTTGGTGACTCCAAGCCTGTATTCTGTTATCAGTCTTGTCGCGGGGTTTGCGCCGAGAATTGACACAAGAAAGCGTGTAAAGTCGCTTTGATAGTTCGGGTTGACTGACCGGGTAACGAGGTCTATGGGGATGTAGCATAATGGTTTTGGTGCTGGTTTGCGTTTGGGAATCTTGATGGATGCTGACATGAAGTTCTGCCTCCAGTTATCGCCGGCTTCCGGATGGTCAGCGAAGTACTGTGCAGGCGTGTAGTGGTAACCACAGGCGGATTCGTGGTCGCAACGACCGACGGCCGGATTGAGTGATTCTCCGTCTTCGTTGACATAGAGAGTGAAGCAGCGTTTGCGCTCGCATGCAGGGCAGGTGTGTCTACTCTTCAGACCTGTGTATTTCTCTAGTGACCAATTCATTCTTCTTCCTGTTTTGGATTGTTCTTTGCTTGAAAGACTATTCGGCCCGCCTTTGACTTGGAAATACCTAACTCTGAGGCAATTTCGCGCACTGACTTGCCCTGACGGTACAGGTCGATAACGTTGATTGATTCTTGACTTACCTCTGAGTCTTCTGGTTCTCTGAGGTGTTCTTTTTCCTTTGAAAAGCCGCGTACAGAGAAGTGGACGAAGCCGCCTTCTGAAACAATTTCATGAACGATGACGTTGTCTGATCCATACTTGTATTCTCCGGCTCGGACTTTCACTTGCTTAACGTATTTAATGCCCTGATCCTTTGCAGATTGTCCGATGGCTATGACGGAATCGAAGAAGTTGTAGAGTTTCTTGGATCCGGCAAGGTCGTTCTGCGTGATTGGGTTTGAGAGGTTGCGTTTTGGTGTATGAGCAATAATCAGCAGGCTCCAGCCGTGTTTCTTCTTTAAGGTCATCAGTTTCATCATAAAGAGTCCGGCGACGTCTCCTTTTTCGCTACTGTTGCAGAGGTATGTCAGGTTGTCAATGACTATGACTCTGCAACCGGTGGCAAGGGCTGCTTCTTCGATGTTGTTGATGATGTCGTCTTCGTAATTCTGGGCGTTGATGGCTTCTGGGCGAATCTCTGCGCGTAGTAGTTTGTCAGGGAAGATGTGGCGCAGACCTGTCTCTTCATCGGTGTAGCGAAGCTGAAATTGCTTGTCTGACAACTCGCAATCGACGTATAAAACTGGTTGTGAATGAGCGACATAGTCTGCCATTTGCACAGCAAAGATTGACTTGCCGATGTTTGAGTCAGCAAATAGGCAGCAGACCTCTCCCTCGTACCAAAGGGAGTTGTACAGGTCTACTGGATTTGGGCGTCTGGCAGCATCGATGACTGTCTGGTTTGCAGACCTGATTGAGAGCATGCCGACGAAGGTCTCTCCGTCTTTCGGTTGGGCAGCGGAGACTTGGGCGCGGATTGCGTCTAGTGTGCTGCTATCTGACATACTTCGATTCCTCCAGGCGCTTTTCAATGTCAGACAAGCGGTACCTTACGTTGTTGCCAATTTTCTCGGGAACAAGGTAGTCCCGACTCCATCGCCACAGCGTGGCTGAAGAAATTCCGAAGATTTCCATAACTTCGGTGCGTGAGAGCCATTTTTCTTCTTTCTTTGTCGGCTCCTGTGCGGGTTGTGTTTCTTTTACTGTGCTAGCGATTGACTGTCCGAATTCTAGCAGTTCTCCGAGTTTGAGGGAGACTATAAGGTCTGGGTTCTCCTTTGCGACCTCGATAAGGTTGGTATCCATTTTATGTGTGAAAAATTAGGTAGTGGCACCTTACGTTGCATGATACGGTCTGCTGTAACGTGGTGCAGAGGGCGTGGGAACGCCGTATTTCATTCTGTCCTCCAATTGCAAAGTTACGGGGGATTAAGTGTACACGTATGAAAAATCCGTCCCACCTGATTGAGGTGTGACGGTGAAGGGGATTTATAATCAGGTGAATTGCTATGTGTCTGTTTCTAAGCGGTTCTATCGTTTTGTTTAACCTGCTTGGTGAAACCTAAAGTGAATTGAAGAATTCTTCCGCTTCAGTCCATGTGGCGGGCACAGTCCCTTTTATACTGCAGCGCTTGAATTGTGCAGGCTTGTATGATGAGGCGTCTTCTTTGATGCCCAGACGCTTGAAAATGTGTGTTAGCGTGTCCTTGTATGTCTTGATGAGAACCTTGTTGGTAAAGAGTACTGCGACAAGGGCTGCAATTTTGCTGACGAAGCCTTCTTCTTTCTTCTTGCTGAGATCGTTGATGCGGGCGTTAATCTGAGCAATCTTGTATCCGTCGAATTCTTTGGTGAAGCAGCTGCGGAATGCTTTGGTTGAGTCGATGCCGTCTTTTGCTAGCTCGTGAGTGTTGTCAGACTCTGGATTACGGGTGATTATCATGACAGCGGAGCTTGTTCTGGAAGAGATTACTGAATGTATGTCCATGTTTTGATGGACGTACTGGAGTTCCGCCCAGGCGATTATGTCGTAGATGTTTTCTTTGATTGCGTCGATGATTTGGAAGCTGCGACATGGCTTTTTGATTTTACGGGCATATTTGGTCAGGAATTTCTGGACGTCAGCAAAGATGGGATCGGCTTCGACAATGTCAGTAGCAAAGGCAAGGTCCGCTGTGCTTATGATGTAGTCGTGAAGTGCTTTAATATGATTCTGGGCCTGTTCAGCGCTGACATGTTCTTCAAATTCTGTTTGTTCTATGGAAAAGCGGTCAGAAATTGCGGTTAAGGCATTATCAATATCAATGGCCAAGAGTTCTTTGTCTTCCTGGTCATAATCGTCTAAGCTTCCTTGTAATAGGTCGTGATATGTATTCAGCTCATTGAAGTAGAGAATAAGGTCCTTCTCCGCCTTCCATAGGCGCAGTAGCGAAAAGCATTCATCCATAATGTCCTGTGAAATTCATTACGAATTTACGAAAAAACTATATTACACATATCTGTAACAATCAAAAATCCTCCGGTATCTTTTTAACACCGGAGGCTAATTTTATGATTTACAATTAGTCTAGCAAATTGGTCATTTCTCGAATCATGTCGTCATCGATGTCACGGTAGCGTGCAAATGCCTTCGATCCTTCACAGTGTCCGGAAAGTTTTCCGACGAGGTTAGGGTCTTTGACTTTCTTGTAGAGGTTGCCGATGAAGGTGCGTCTGGCCATGTGTGAACTGGCGACTTCGCTTATTGGATGCTGCTCGGGCTGCTTGGTTATAGGGTTCATGATTGTGACAACTCTGTTTATGCCTGCCTCTTTCAATGCCTCTTTGATAAGGTCGTTGAGTTTTGCGGTTGACACATAAGGGAAGAGTCCTCGTGATGACTTGCCTTGATTGCGCTCAAGGATTTCAATGGCGGTAGGCGAGAGGTACACCTTTACAACGCGTGGTTGCTCTTCTTTGGTTTTGCTAGGGATGTACTGAATTGCGGTGCCGTTTTCGGTCTTTACGATGTTGTCAGCGGTGAATGACATCAGGTCGCTGATTCGGCATCCAATGTAGCACTGAAAAACGAAAATATCTCGCGCAAGTTCTACTTCTTTCTTGGATTTTAGATTTGTCTTGAAGAGAATATCCCTTTCCTCGGTGGTGAGGTAGAAAGGAGTGCCGTATTTCTGGGAGCCTACAGTGTATTTGCGGAACGGGTTGTTCTGTGTGTATCCCATATCGACGCACCAGAGCCAGTAAGCGCGGACTGCGCTCATATATGTGATGATGGCGTTGTCGGAGCGCTGTTTAGGAGCCTTCTCGTGGCTTGAGTTATCCCAGACATATTTGTATTTCTTGTTAGGGACGAGTATGGTGCGATACTTCTCTTTCTTTTGTACAAAGAAGCTGTGCTCGTCCTTGAAGAATTTGGCGAGAGATACGAGGGTGTCGCCAGTGGCTTCATCAAGGTTGATTGGTTTGCCGGTATAAAGTTCGTAGCGGTGTACAATGTCAAAGATGATCTTGTAACTTTTGTGACGCTGATGGGAGATCTTTTTGAATTTGAGGAAGTCCTCGGTCTTGTCTCCGAAGTAGTGTTTGTCCGGTTCTGGTACTTTGAATCTCTCGGGGAAGAGGAGTCTGTCCACGGTTTCTTGGGCCCAGCCTTCTGCGAAGTCATCGATGGCTTTCTTGTCTCCTTGTTCAATGAGTTGGGTGACAATTCTGTCCACGGCTAGCTTTGCTTCGCGAGCTTCCTGCACCTCAGGAGTGATGATTCTGTTCTTGATGACGATTTCTCCGTCCACGAAGAACTTCGGATTCATGTAAACGTGCGAGTGTGCGCGCTGACCTACAGCACGCGTGTTGCGGTACCTTAGAAGGACTTCGGCCTTGCCTGTGTCCTTCTGAAGACGGGTTGAAAGGGATAAGTAAACTTTAGCCATAATATCAATTGTTAACGCTAACAAAGTTACAAAAAACGGTGGACAATATCAACTGAAATTGTCCACCTATTTGATTTGTAGTGAAATTTGCTGAAATATGGCTTTTGGCTTTATTTGGTGTTAAGTGTCTATGAATTAGTAACTTATAAGGATATTTGAAAAGTCTTGTTTTCAGGGATTTCCATATAATTTCACATCTTATTTCCCGATGCAGGAATCAGAGGGCAGACCACTTCAGCCGATGTCATCCTACTTCATATTGTCAGGCGTTGACCTCAGCACCCCGATGATGCAGGATGCCATACATCATAACAAACAGGGCGCGAACTGCCACTGCCTCCCGGTAAGAGAACTGCTGATAAGCAAGATGGAAGAACTCCACATTCCAGAATTCGGCGGACCGTGGTTCTGCTCCACAATGCAACCTGGCACAGTGACGGTGAATATCACCAGAACAGCGGGTGATGCCTGTGACAACCGCGACTTCACCGCTGCCGAATGCCGCCTCAGAGAAGACGCCTTCCGCATGGCCGCCATACTCAAGGACAATGTCGAGGAATTCAAAAACAGCTATCTGACAGCCGTTTCAGTTCAGGCAGGCGTAAGAGAGACACGCAGAATCAAGGGCGTACATACCCTCACAGGAGAAGAATACCTGAATGCCGTGCATTTCGAGGACAGCATCTCGAGAGGCGCGCATCCGATAGACATACACGTGTCGAAAGGCGAGAAGCAGAACATCACGTTCCTCAAGACACCGGCCTACATACCGTTCCGCTCATTGATCGCACCGGATTACCCGAACCTCATAGTCGCAGGAAGATGCATCAGCGCGGACAAGACCGCCTTCGCATCCATACGGGTCCAGTCCAGCTGTATGGAGATGGGGCAGGCCGCCGGAGTCGCTGCCGCGCAGTGCGCCAGGACCGGAATGCCGGTGGATGAGGTCAATGTAGAGGCTCTCGTAGCCAGACTCGTGGCAATGGGCGTCCAGCTTTAGGTCAATGAACCGGGTGTATAAGGACAGCCCTATACCGAACGAAACATCCGAAAGAAAACTAAAAGAGGCACGTAACCAAGCAACAAGGCAACAACCATCGCACTGGAAAAATTACAAAGTCGTAAGTAGCTGATAATAAAATAACAAACGAAATGGGAACACTTGACTATATAGTTATACTGTTTTATTTCCTCGGACTGATAGCCGTGAGCATCGTAATGTCCAGAAAGATAAAGAGTTCCGAAGACATGTTCATCGCGGGAAGAAACTCTTCCTGGTGGCTTTCCGGAATATCTTCCTACATGACCATATTCTCCGCCAGCACATTCGTCGTATGGGGAGGAGTCGCATACAAATCCGGACTCGTCGCCGTAGTCGTCGCCATCTGCCTCGGCTTCGCGTCATTGATAGTAGGACGCTGGATATCAGGCAAATGGAGAAGCCTCAGGATCAAGTCACCGGGCGAATTTCTTACAATCCGCTTCGGCCACAGTTCCGTAAGCTTCTATACCATCTCCGGAATCGTGGCGAGAGCCGTACATACAGCAGTAGCACTTTATGCAGTCGCTGTGGTGATGTGCGCCCTCATCAAAGTCCCTGACGGAAGCATCTTCGCATCTACAGGAATGGCAGGAGATACGGCAGCCGGCTACCTCAGCATCTGGTGGGCATTGCTCATCCTCGGAGCCATCGCATTGATTTACACAGTGGTAGGCGGCTTCCTCGCCGTACTTATGACCGACGTCATCCAGTTCGGAGTGCTCTTGGCAGTAGTCGTGTTCATGATACCGCTTTCATTCAATGCAGTAGGCGGAGTTGGCAATTTCATTGACAGCGCGGCTCAGATACCGGGCTTCTTCTCCGGCACATCGGAAACTTACACGTGGGCCTGGCTCCTGCTCTGGCTCTTCCTTAACGTGGCGATGATCGGAGGCGACTGGCCGTTCGTGCAGCGGTACATCAGCGTCCCTACACGCAAAGACGCCAAGAAAAGCACATATCTCATTGGCATGCTCTATTTCCTCACACCGCTCATCTGGTACCTTCCGACAATGATCTACCGCGTCATGGAGCCTGGCCTCGCGCTTGATGCAGACGCAGTCACGATGACCTACAACGGAGAGCACGCTTATGTTAATATGAGCAAGATGGTGCTCATGAGCGGAATGTTAGGCATGATGCTCGCAGCCATGCTTTCAGCTACTCTCAGCAACGTTTCCGGCATCCTGAACGTCTATGCCAATGTCTATACATACGACATCTGGAAACATAGCGAGAAAAATAGGAACGCAGACGAAAAGCAGCTCATAAAAGTAGGCCGTATCTTCACCATCGTGTTCGGACTGGTGATCATAGGACTGTCAATGCTGATTCCATTGGCCGGAGGCGCGGAAAAAGTGGTCGTGACACTTCTGACAATGATAATGTGCCCACTGTACATCCCGTCCATCTGGGGACTCTTCTCCAAGAGACTCACAGGCCGCCAGCTTATATGGTCAATGCTTCTGACTTGGGCAGTCGGCATAACAGCCAAGCTCACCGTGCCGGCTTCCATATTGAGCCAGAGCATGATCGAATCCATCTCAGGCTGCGTACTACCTGTACTCATATTGGCTTGTATGGAAATATGGTCCAAATACAAAGGACTCGAAGACCGTGGATATGACGCGATCTGCGAATACACCGACCCGGATGCCGACAAGGAACCGGACGAGCACGCGAAGAAAAGCGTCAAGGCTTATTCATTCATGGCCATCTCCTGCTTCTGCATAACACTCGGTGTGATAGCCCTGCTGCTGGTGGGACTTTTGGCGGCAGGCGATCCTAAGACATTGGCAGTCAAGAATATCGTATTGTCATTCGTGCTCTCGATATTCGCCCTCATAGCAGTCTATGTAGTTTACAGGCTCATTGACAGCAGAAAACAGAAACCAGTAGAAAGCAAATGAAGATGAAAAGGACAGTACTTTACATAGCTGCCCTCGTGGCCTTCCCCGCAGTATCTTTCGCCCAGCTTTACGTGGAACCGGAACAGAACGTGGATTGTTCCGTATTCATTGAAAAAGAACGTGGCGATAACGCGCAGCAGGGTCTGGAAATCTGGGACAGATATGTGTTCGCCCTGGAAGACGGCGGACACGTGAGAGTTTTCGATTTCCGTACCGCATCGGGGGAGCCGGTTGCGAAATTCGATCTGGCCTCAGCCAGACCTGACAACCACGCGAACAATGCCAGCTTCGGCATCGAGACAGCTCCGGGCGGCTCTTTCCCGCTGCTCTATGTGACTAATGGCAAGGTCGGCAGCGAGATAGAAATGTCCTGCTTCGTGGAAAGCATAAAAAGACGTGGCCGCAAGTTCTCCTCAGAAATTGTGCAGACCATCAAACTCGACACGGTAGGCTGGAGAGGAGCAGGATATGCAGGCATTTTCGGTGCCCCGTCATGGATGGTGGACAGGGACAGAAGTTCCCTCTGGGTATTCTCCGCACGTAAGAGGACCATTCATAAGGTGACGCGCAATGCCTATGAAAATCAATACATTGCCACGAAATTCAGAGTCCCAGCATTGGCCGAAGGAAAGGTCGTCACTCTCGCTCTCAATGACATAGAGGACCAGGTGGTGTTCCCGTTCGATACATGGTTCACCCAGGCGGGCTGCGTAAAAGACGGCAAGATATATTACTGCTTCGGTCTGGGAGAAAGGGATGCCTCACGCCCTTCCCGCATCCGTGTCTATGATACCGATACCAGGACGATGTCCGCAAGGTACGAGCTCCAGAAGCAGATTCCTGTGGAAATGGAGGATATCGCCATCGTGGACGGCTGGATGTACGTGAACACAAACACCCATCCGAAGCAGACAAACCGCAAGCCTTGCATATACAAGGTGTCGCTGCCTAAGCCGAAACCGCAGCCTCAGACATATGTTGAAGAACTGCGTCAATGCCCTGAGAAGGCCGGAGGCGTGTACTACGTGGAAGACTTCTCGGACAGGAAGGCACCGGCAGCCCCGGCAGGATACAAGCCGTTCTATATCAATGGCTTCTTCCGTCACGGAGCACGTCAGGTGGATGACAATATCACCTATGCTTCAGTTTACGGCTCATTGGCATTGGCCGAATCACAGTCCAATCTTACCGGACTCGGAAAGGCAGTGTATGAGCGCCTGAAGCCGTTCCGCAAGAATATCGAATACCGGGAAGCGGACCTCACCCAGCTGGGATGGAGACAGTCCGTGACGCTCGGAGAGAGGATGGTGGACAATTATCCGGAAGTGTTTGAAGGACAGCCGTATATGAGGACGCGCTCGACCAATGTCCTGCGCACTACAGCCACGATGATGGGGCTCGTGCAGGGTATCACTTCCCGTAGGCCGGACCTGAAATGGAATGAAGTGGACAACTCCAGAGCCTTCCTGCAGCAGCTCAATCCTTATGGCACAGTGTGTCCGGGCCGTCTGAAAATCGATGCCGACATCATCAGCGGCAAAGGATTCTGGCGTGAGAAGTATGAGCACTTCAGAGACTCTCTCGTGGATGTGGATGCGTTCATGTCCCGTCTGTTCATCTCCCCGGAAAAAATCGCGGCGGAATACGACCCGCATGATCTGGAATTCCGCTTCTATCTGATGGCCGGTACGATGCAATGCCTTGACAGACAGGTCCCTCTGTGGGATGTCTTCACGGAAGAGGAAATCCTTTCGATGGCCCAGGTCGAGAACTATAAATACTATGCGCAGAAAGGTCCGGAACCGGTGACGCAGGGAAGAGGTTCGGGACTGGCCGCAAGGACATTGAAACACATATTGACACAAGCGAAGAACGACATTGACCTTGGCCGCACCGGCATTGACCTGAGCTTCGGACACGACGGTACCTTGCTCGGAATGATGGCGAATCTCGGTTCCGGGACTTGGGGGAAATCCACTTCGCGTCCTGAAGAGGCCATCCTGTATTGGCAGAACTGGAACATCCCGATGGGCACAAACCTTCAGCTGGTCTTCTACAGAAGTGCCGCAAATCCTGAAATTCTCGTGCGCATGATGCTGAATGAGAAGGATTTGCCGCTTCCTCTCACGCCGGTACAAGGCAATTACTATAAATGGAACGACGTCCTGCAGCATTATCTGGCACATTGTGATGCTGTGGAGAAATCACTGGAACAAACAAAGAACATAAATTACTAATAACCCTAATTATGAATCTTAACAAGCTGTTGTGGGCAAGTACTGCCATTGTGGCGCTTGCTTCTTGTCAGACTGCGTCTGATCCGTATATGACGCTCGAGACAAAATCGCTTTCGTTGGAGGTAGATGGCGGTACTGCAACCGTGAAACTGTTCACCAACGTGTATTACAGAGTCAATAATGACTGCACCGACGATGCAGGCAATTATTGGGCACGAATTACTGATACTGAAGTGGATAGCGATGCCACTACATTTCATATCAAGTATGACGCGAATGAAAAATCAGTTGTCAGGACAGGCACTGTACGCTTTATCGGAGATGGTGTCACTCCGCTCAAATTGACATTGACCCAGAAGGCTGTGGCTCCTAAGGGCATCAATCCTAATTTCGTGGAACTGCCGTTCACGGAGAACACCACTACGTTCACAGTGCTGGACGAAAGAGAGTGGACCGCCGAGTGCGAGGACAAGGGAGTCGTCATTTCTCCTGCGTCAGGAAAGGGAGTGACCAATGTGACAGTTACTCTGCCTGAAAACAGCACCATCAGCGGCAGGAAGATCAATGTCAATGTCGCTATCAAGGGCGACCAGACATATACTTTCGCGATTGACCAGAAGAAGTACGTCGGCATTCTTGCTGACTGGGCTTTCAAAGAGTCGCTTTCCGAAACTCAGAAGACGTTTGCCGATTCTGAGGATCAGTCTGTATTCCCTGGAACCAACGGAAAATATGTGGCTGCAAGTACAGGAGAAGGCAAACTTGAATATTATGCAGTGGAGAGGACAGGATATTCTGTTGCTGCCGGCAAGTCCAAGGCTGTATGCAAACGTGGTGTCGGAGCCAAAGGCGGCGGAGACCCTTATGTCGCCGGAACAATCCCTGGAGATTACTGGCTCGTGACCGCTACTATGGGCGGAAAGGTCATTCCTGCCGGTACCAAGATCAAGTTCCGTTTCATCACCAAGATGGGTACGGCCTGCTCTACCAGATGGATGACTGAATACAAGTCAGGTGAAGAATGGCTGCCTACCGCTCCGGTTCAGGATTTTGCTGAAACCGCTGTCAAGGCACTTTCAGGTCAGGATGTGGAATACTCAGCAGTCGTAAAATACAATTTCGCCGCTACATTCCTCGATCCTTCAAACAATGGAGCATATATTCCGGTTGAAGGAACCTTCACCACAGCAGCCGACATGACCACATTCGCTTTCCGTTTCAGGGAAGCCGGTCATCTGGGGCTTGACGGAGCCAAGTTCCAGGGCCTGTACATCGACCAGACCCACACGAGCGGCCAGTCCCGTTTCTCAGGCCAGAAACCTAACAATCCTGACACCGGTGCGCAGGTGAAGGAATACGACGAGCACGCTACATTTACAATCGAAGAATAACATTATTATGAAAACCAAGATATTAGTCTTTCTGGCAGCATTGCTGCTCCCTGTAGGGGTTTTCGCTCAGAGCGAACTGAAAGGAACTGTCACAGATGCTTCCGGTCCTCTTGCCGGAGTCATGATTCTGAACAAGGACAATGGAAAGTGGGCATCTACCGACATAGACGGCAACTATACATTGCCAAACGTAAAAGAAGGCCAGAAGATAGAATTCACGTGCATGGGCTTTGTCACCAGAGTGGAGGTGTGGAACGGCCGCAATCCGTTCAACGTGGTGATGAACCCGGATGCAGTCGAACTGGACGAAACAGTCGTGATCGGTTACGGCTCCGTAAAGAAGAAGGACCTCACCGGTGCGGTAGGTGTCGTAAATGACAGGATTATCGGCCAGCAGAGTACTTCCCAGCTCTCCCAGTCACTTCAGGGAGTTGTCCCAGGACTGAGCGTGACCCGTTCCAGCAGTATGCCTGGAGCAAGTGCCACGATCAAAGTCCGCGGTATCACCACAATGTCTGATTCCAGCCCGCTCATCCTCGTGGACGGTATGGCTGTCAGCAGTCTGGACCTGATCCCTACTGAGGACGTGCGCCAGATCACAGTCCTGAAAGATGCCGCATCCGCTGCCATCTACGGTGCGAGAGCTGCATCCGGAGTGATTCTCATCACTACCAAGGATGCATCCGAAGGCCAGCTGCAGATCGGCTACAACGGAGAGGTGTCAGCCATCACTCCTACCGAACTGCCTTCATATATGACAGGTGCCCTGGACTATATGAACACCTACAATGAATATACTTGGAATGATGCAGGCAACCCTGAAGGAGGCGAGTACAATACATATTCCAAGGATTACATTGACAATTATATGCAGAACAATGCCTATGACCCGATTACTTACCCTAACTATGACTGGAAATCGGCCATATTGAAAAAGGCAAGTATGCGTCATAAGCACAATGTGACGATGACTTACGGAAACAAGACCATAAAGAGCCGTACATCAGCTTCTTACGAGAATACTGACGCCCTTTATAAAGGTCTTAACTACGAGCGCTTCTCACTGCGTTCCCGCAATACCATCAACTTCAGCAAGAAGTGGTCCGGTTCATTGGACTTCTCTTTCCGTCATGCCATAAAGAAGGACCCTCACTCTGGAAGCCCGATCAAGGCGGCCAACATGTATCCTTCAATCTATGCCGGTCTTTATCCTGACGGACGTATCGCTCCGGGTAAGGAAGGCTCGTTCTCCAATACGCTGGCAGCATGGCGCGAAGGCGGCAAGAAGAAGAGCGAAAACTCTATGGCGACTGCCAAGATTTCCCTCAGCTACAAGCCGATAGAAGGACTCGACATTACTGCCAATTTCACACCGACATTCACATATGCGAAGACCAAGGACATGGCCAAGGCGGTACCTGTCTATGACGCATATGATACCGACTTGCTTCTCGGCTACGTTTCAGGTTATAAGACCAATTCATTGACAGAAGCGAGATCTGAGTCCAAAACCTATGAGACTCAGGTGATTGCGACTTACGACAAGACCATCGCGAAGAAGCATAACCTGAATGTCATGGCCGGCTACGAGGACTATATGTACACGTTCGAGTCGCTTGCTGCCGGTTCCAACGATATGGAGATTGCTTCATTCCCGTACCTCGACCTTGCCAACAAGAACTCCCTGACAGTGGGCGGAAGCTCTTACCAGAACGCCTACAGGTCATTCTTCGGCCGCATCATGTACAACTATGACGGTCGTTACTATCTTCAGCTCAATGCCCGCGGCGACGCTTCTTCACGTTTCCACAAAGACCACAGATGGGGATTCTTCCCGAGCGCATCTCTCGGTTGGGTGATTTCCAATGAGAAGTTCATGGCCAATGTCGGCTGGCTCGACCATCTGAAACTCCGTGCATCAGTGGGAAGCCTCGGAAACGAGAGAATCGGCAACTATCCGTACCAGACCTACATCTCCTTCAACAAGGCGTTGGTCTATGACACTCAGGGCAATGCTCCTACTTACGTGATGTCCGGAGCGCAGGCAGAATACGCTTACCAGGATATCCACTGGGAGAAGACCTGGAGCTGGGATGTCGGTATCGACGCCACATTCCTCGGCAACCGTCTCGACTTGACTGCGGACTATTACTACAAGAAGACCACCGATATGCTGCTCGCAGTTGCGATTCCTTCTTTCACAGGATATTCTGCACCTGACCGCAATGCCGGTACAATGAATACCCGCGGATGGGAAGTCAAACTCGGCTGGAGCGACTCCATCGGCGACTTCAACTACGGCATCAGTGTCAATGTCTCTGACTACAAGTCCATTATGGGAAATCTCGGCGGCAAGCAGGTATTCGGCAGCGGCACCATCATCACTGAAGGTGAGGAGTACAAGTCATGGTACGGCCTCAAGGCAGCCGGCCTATTCCAGTCTGCAGATGATGTTGCAGGCAGCCCTCAGCTCGTGGCTTCAAAACCTGGTGACATCAAATATATGGATATCAGCGGACCGGAAGGAACACCTGACGGCATTGTCAATGAAACCCACGACAGGACCATTCTCGGAAGTTCACTCCCGCACTACATCTATGGTGGCAACATCAACCTCGGATGGAAAGGCATCTCCTTCTCCGTATTGGTCAACGGAGTCGGCAAGCAGATGAGCAGACTGACCGAGGATATGGTAAGGGCGTTCCAGAACCAGTGGCTCCCGGTTCCTTCCGTCATGATGAATTCGGACGGCAGCAGAAACTACTGGAGCGTGTACAATACTGAGGAACAGAACCTCAAGGCACGTTATCCGAGACTCTCCTACGCCGGTGGTGAATACAACAACTACAAGATGTCCGACTGGTGGCTCATGAACAGCGCTTTCCTGAGAATCAAGAACATAAACTTGGGCTACACATTCCCGAAAGCCATTGTCAGCAAGGTGAATCTGAAAGGACTCCGCGTTTATTTCAATGTGGATGACCCGTTCTGCTTCGACCATTTCCTGAAGGGATGGGATCCGGAGGCCGGCGCATCTACCTATATCGCAAGAACCTGGACATTCGGTCTCGATCTTAAATTCTGATGAAGTATGAAAAAGTTATTAAATATATTCGTTGCGGCGCTCGGAACCCTTTCCGTCGTTTCCTGCGCTGACCTGAATCTCAATCCGCTGTCTTCAGCCTCAAGCGGGAACTGGTATTCCACCCCGCAGGAGATTCGCATTTCTCTCAATGATTTTTACAGAGAGTCCTTCTTTATAATAGAACATAACCTGGCGATGGACCGTCAGACCGACGACTGGGCCCAGCGCAACAACATATATCCTGTAGCAGCCGGAACCATCGACGCTACCACCAGCAAAGGTCAGATATATGTGGCCAAGACATGGAGCTATTCATACAAGAACGTGAGCAGGGCGAACCGTATCCTCGAGGCGCTGGACAAGATGTCCGGAAAAATGTCAGAGGACGACCTGAACAAGCTCCGCGCAGAAGCCAGGTTCTTCAGAGCATATGCCTATGCCCGGCTGATTACGTTGTGGGGAGACGTGCCGTTCTACCTGAAGGACATAACTCCAGAAGAAGCCTTCCTGATGGGCCGGACCGACAAGAAAGAAGTGCTCAAGCAGATTTACGAAGATTACGATTTCGCGGCAGAGCATCTTCCGGTGGACAATAATTCAGCCACGGCAGGATGTACCCGCGTGGACAAGGGCTGCGCACTGGCATTCAAGGCGAGAATCGCATTGTATCAGTATGATTATCAGACTGCTGCAGAGGCTGCAAAGGCTTGTATGGACCTGAACAAGTACTCTCTGTTCTATGCGTCGGCGAAGGACAGCTATGGACGCGGCAGCTATGGCCAGTTGTTCCAGCAGACATCCATGACTTGCGAGACCATTTTCTCGATTCCTCACTCAAACGAACTTGAAATCGACGCGGACGGCAAGCCTATGACTCCTGCAGCCGGCTCGTTCATTCCTCGTTCAGCAGGCGGAACCCATAATGCCCAGCCTTCATGGGAACTCCTGGCAGTGTATGAAATGGCCAACGGCAAGACCATTGACGAACCGGGCAGCGGATTCGACCCGCATAACCCGTTTGCCGGAAGAGACCCACGCTGCTGCCAGACTTTCGTGGCTCCGGGAGAAAAAGTATGTAACATCGAGTGGAATCCTGCTCCTGACAAACTGGAGACTTACGATTATGAAGCAGGCAAGATGGTGACCAACAAGGACAGCAAGGGTGGCAGTGATGCCGCAAACTGCTCATATAACGGATGTTGCCTCGCAAAAGGCGTGCGTGACTCCTGGAGAAGCAGCCGCTTCAAGGACAACCCTGTAGTCCTCATGCGTTACGCGGACGTCCTGCTGATGTATGCCGAGGCCAAGATAGAACTGAATGAGATCGACGGCACTGTCCTCGACTGTATCAATGCTGTACGTGCACGCGCATACGATGTGAAACTGACCGATGTAAGTTCATATCCTGCGATTACCACGACTGACCAGACTGAGTTGAGGAAAGTCCTCCGCAGAGAGCGTAGAGTGGAACTGGCATGGGAGAATCTCCGCTACTTCGACCTCGTCCGCTGGCGTCAGTTCAAGAATGCATTCTCCCACAACATGTTCGGCTTCTCCAGAAATGCAGCTGCGAACAAAGCCGGTTTCGCTGACGGAAAATGGTTCTGGCCTCAGGCACCGACATTCGATGAGGACGGTTTCCCTGAATTCGAGGCGATGGTGGACGGCAAGTTCATCGTGCAGAACGGCGAGCGCATGTTCAACGAGAAGGTCTATCTCTGGCCTTTGCCGAATGATGACGTGCAGATTATGAACGGTATTCTCAAACAGAATCCTGGTTATTAGAATTATTTTTTAAGTGAATAAGCAATGAGTGTAGATGAAATTCTTCTGAAAAGCAGATTCCAGCCGCTCGAAAGAATCCTGGCGTATGACGTTTTCAACACCGGATTCAATGGCTGGATGACGCTGATGCCCAATTTTACTGAATATCCTGACTTCGACGTTCCGGCAACCCTGGTCTGCAAAGACCAGTGGCCGCCGGTAATGCTCAGCTCAGCGACATATCGTTATCCCGGAACTCACGGGGCAATGTCCGGAACATACAGTCTGAAACTCTCGACCCGCCCGGTGGCCGCCCCATATGTGGAAAAACCTGCAGAAGGCTCACTTGGCCACGCCATCAAGAGACTCTCGTTCTACAGGCCGGAAAACAGGTTCCTCCAGATCGAGTGCTGGTTCTCCTATACGGCAGAACAGGACGTGGTGGACGGTGGTGACCGCCCTCAGCCTGGACTCCATGAGAACTCCATAAGAGATTTCGGAATGGGATTCGACGTACAGGAACACGGAAAACGCTATTTCGTAGGAATGCGTTATCTCAATGCCGTGGACGGAAAACTTACCCAGAAATGGCAGTATGTGCATTCCCGCGACGGTGTCACTGACGAAGAATGGGCCTATGGCTTGAAAGGGGACTGGTGCAAGAAAGGCGTGGACCCGTGGTGGTTCGGCAAACGCTATCCCAACGGTGACCATGACGGTTTCATGAACCTGCCGGACGGCGGTCAGAAACTCATTTACAATGAGACTGACTGCAAGCTCAACTGGCAGTATATGAGACTGAAAATCGACACCAAACTGCGCGAATACGTCGAATTCCAATGTCAGGACAAGATCTGGGATATGAGAGGCACCAAGGCAGATGCACGTGACGGTTACGACCGCATTGACAATCTCATCAATCCTTTTTTCTGGGTCGGGACTGACACCAACAGAAGAGTGTTCTTTTATGTCGATTCAGTAGTTGTTTCACAAGAATAGGAGGCCGAAATTATGAAAATGGTCAATGACTCTCACCTCGAGGTGAAAAAATACTTCTCCGGCACATTCGGAACCCATCCTTACGAAGTCGGTTGGGCAGATGAGGCGATATTCTTCGTGATGGTGGAGAAAATCGAAGGAAATCCGATGCTGACGGCACAGGTCCAGCTTTCGCAGGACGGAGTGCACTGGGCAGATGACGGAAGCACCCCGTCCGTTTTTACGGGAGAAGGACTGCACATCGTCAAGGTCCAGCCGAATTTCGGCAACTATATCCGCCTCTATGTCAATATCGAAGGCGGCAAGATGTTCCTTAATCTTCATATCGTATGCAAAGGTTGATAAAATATGCGGCCCTGTCGGCAATGGCAGTGTCAATGATGTTGGCATCCTGCTCTTCCGACAACAAGACTGCACCCATAATCAAGCCTCAGCCTGGAGGCGGCAATGTGCCGTCCGGTCCGACTTCGGAAATCAAGGTGGGCGAAGTGCTTCCTGCCTGGTCCAAAGGTGAGATGGATATCCATTTCATCAATACCACGACAGGCGAGTGCGTTTTCGTGATAATGCCTGACGGAACCCAGCTCCTTGTCGATGCTGCAAGTTCCCTGGTCAAGACGAATTCCAACGGAAGCACTACCAACACCGGTATCCGCAGCAGGTGGGACCCGACTCTGACCGGCACGCGCGGCTCACAGCTGATCGGCATGTATCTCAAGAAATGCATGGCGTGGACGGGAAACAATACCATAGACTATATTGTCAATACCCATCTGCACAACGACCATTTCGGAGACTCGAACTCGTCGCTGCCGGTATCGTCCAACTCCTCCACCTACAGACTGAACGGAATCCCTGAGATTCTCGACAATTTCAAGGTGGGCGCAGTTCTCGACAGAGGCTGGCCGGACTATGACTATCCGTTTGATATGCAGACGCTTCCGAGCAACAAGGCTGCTGTAAAGAATTATGTCAATGCGGTGAAATGGCATGTGGAGAACTCCGGTGTCAAGGCGGAAATGTTCCGCGCCGGCGTCACTGACCAGGTTGTCCCGAAGACTTCCGATTACAAGGTAACAGTCCGCAACATAGCCGTGAACGGAAACATCTGGACCGGCAACGGCACTGAAACCAAGATGACCTTCCCGGAGAAAAAGGACATTGTCGTTGCAAATCCTGCGAAGATTACGGGTACGGACAAATGTCCGGCCGAGAATATCTGCAGTTGCGTGATGAAAATCTCCTATGGCAATTTCGATTTCTTCACCGGAGGCGACCTGCAGTACAACAACAGGTCCAACTTCTCCTGGAAAGATGCAGAACTGCCTTGTGCGAAGGCTGCGGGCAGAGTGGAGGTGATGAAGGCTGACCATCATGGATCAGAAGCCACCAACAGCCCTGAGGCCCTTACCATTCTTTCACCTCAGGTAATCGTGGTGAATTCCTGGGTGGACGTGCATCCTCGTACTTCCATCATGTCCCAGATGTGGAAGACTCTTCCGACAATGGACTTGTTCATAACCAACTTCTGCAGGGGTGAACGTCCAGCAGGCGTGGACAACAAGGTGTCCGACGCGGATGCTGCCAAGGTGAAAGGCTATGACGGCAATATCGTGGTTCGTGTGCGTGAAGGCGGAAGCCAGTACTACGTGATGACGACCTCCGACTCTGACGGCAAGATGACCGTGAAGAATGTCTCCGGCCCGTACAAAAGCCGGTAGTTAAGGTTCCGATTACATTTGCGGCAAATAACACGCAAATTCTGCGGGTTATTTGTCGCAAAGTAGTATATTCCTCAGAGACTGAAGGCCTGTTTCTAAACTACCTGACTACCTCATCCTGGACCTTGGAAACGTTCAGAATATCTCTGAGGTTATCGAGAACGGCCGTACCGTCCGGAAGGTCTGCCTTTTTAAATGGCCTATAATATTATCACAGGAATTGCGTAACAGATACACCGGGCAATAATATAAACGATTTTCTATAAAAAGTCTTTTCTATAAAAAATTCTTTCTATATTTGAGTATTAAAATAGATTCTCTTATGAGTATAGAAAACAGAATAGGGCCTCCGGTAGAAGGAAAAGATTTTTACGGGCGAGAGAAAGAGTTGGGAATTGCAAACCGGTTGTTGGATAGCGGACATTCACTATTGCTGTCTGCTCCTCGCCGTATAGGCAAATCGTCATTTGCCAAGCGTTTGATAGAGGACAAAAAAGCGCAGGGATGGAAATGCGTGTATATCGATTTGGAACAGACTACCACAGAGGTCGGTTTCCTGTATTTGATTATCGAATATTTTGAAAGGAATCACGTATGGAGGCAGAAAACCGACGGGATGCTCCAAGGTGCAAAGGCTATACTGGACAGAATCAATAAGATTTCAATCGGCCCTGTCGGCTTTGATCTGTCTTCTCCCGAGAGGAAAGAAGACCTATATAAGTCCTTGAAAGAATTGATCCGTCACGATGAGGAAACCTTCATCGTGGTTGATGAACTTACGCTCTTTCTTGGGGTACTCCTGAAAAGTGATGGCGGCGAGGAAAAAGTGTCATTTATCCTAAATTGGCTCCGGAGTCTCAGACAGGTTGCCGGGACTAAAGTCCGGTGGCTATTTTGTGGTTCGGTCGGGCTGAAAAACTTTACGGCATCCCTGAATCTCAGTTATGCTATAAATGACCTGACGGATTTCAGCTTGGATGAACTTACCCCGGAGGAAGCCCGTGGCCTTATGGAGGGGCTGTGCCAGGGAGAAGGGATGAATATGGATGAAGAAAACATAATATATGCATTGGAAAAGTTACACTGGAATATTCCATACTTTATCCAAATCCTCTTCTCCAAACTGCGTGACAATTATACTGGAGCCGTTTCCAAAGAAGACATAGATACGGCTTACGGGCAACTTTGTTCCGAGAGTTACCTGAATACTTGGTCAGAGCGCCTTGCGGAGTACCGTGAAATGGAAAGACCGGCACGTTTGATTCTGAATGGACTATCGGCAAGGAGAAGCGGCCTCAGGCGTGAAACGCTGCTTGGCATTTTGATGACTGGACAGGACCCCTCCAATGCAGGAGAAACTGACCTTTTGCTCAGCAAAGTCCTTGAAATGCTGGAGAATGACGGTTATCTTCTCCGCAAGGGTCCCGTTCGCTCTTTCCGTTCACCGCTTTTAAGAGATTACTGGTATGGGAAGTTTGTCCAATAACGGAGTACTGTTTAACGAAGCAGTATTCAAGGCAGTCCTTCATGATTTAGAGAAAGAGTCTAAAGGAAGTGCGGGGCAGCCTCAGATTATAATCGGGGCACCTGGAGGTGGCAAAACTTTCATGTTGAGACAGATTTTTGACACAGCATCTGCCCACTCCGGGGTTATGCCGACATGGATAGACGGACGTACGGTTTTTTCCAATAAGGATATGCTGTGCATGCCCGATGAAGGACGTAGCGTCCTGTTTGTGGATGACTTTCATTATTATCTGCAAAGAACGTCCAATGAAGAACAATTTGCACTTCGCGGCATCCTTTCAGAAACGGACGGTCCTATACTTGTTGCGACAGCCCCTACCGTAATGCCTCAACTGACACATTACGGAGCCGCGTTGTTCGAAGGATTTCACATTCACTACCTTAAGCCGCTTTCCGACAATGACTACCGTCTTATTATCGGATGTGATGTCACTCAAATAAAAAGGGCAAAGGCCCTTATGGCATATCTGCCTAAAACACCCGGCGCCGTCGATATGGTGAAAGAAATCGTTTACAATTCCCCGACAAGCGAAGAAGATTTAAGCCTTTTGGTAAAACGCATATCGCCGCTATATCAAAACATATTTGACAAACTTCTTCCCCAGCAACAAAGAGTCATGTGTGCCCTGGCGGGCGAAACGGAAGGGCTCAAATTGTCTGATATCCGCAATATAACAGGGCAGGAAGCCGGAAAGATATCCCCTTACATCACCCGAATGCTTGAAACCGGCCTGATTTCCAAAGAGACTCAGTCTACTAGAGGTGCTCATTATCGAATAACCGACCCCCTGTTTAATCTGTGGTTGCCAAAGATGAATGACCATTGCGGGAACAAGTAGTTCCATGAAAATTCAAAATTGTTACATCGCCCTCTGAGATAGTTCGGCGGGTTCCATTATCTACCAGGTAGTTATTGCAGTGCTCGCCATCGTGGACAACAAGGTGTCCGATGCTGACGCTGCCAAGGTGAAGGGCTATGACGGCAATATCGTGGTCCGTGTGCGTGAAGGCGGAAGCCAGTACTACGGCTGCTCTTTTCTTTTGATTATCAGCGGGTATATCTCACAAAGGTTTTGGTGTTCAGATAAATCTTTGTTAAATTCGCATTGTTGTTGCGGATATTTCCAGAAAATCCGCAATTTGTTTGAGGAAATTCATAACTGATATGTACCGTAGAATATTTGACATAGAGAACCGGCTGGATGAGGCAATGTTCCTCTTCGGCGGCCGCCAGACAGGAAAATCAACCCTTTTGAAAGAGCGTTTTCCTAAGGCGGTCTACATTGACCTTTTGAAGTCAGATGTGAGAAATCGCTTTAAGCAGCATCCTGAAGAATTCCGGGAGAGCCTTCTGAGGTATCCGCCCGAGACGCTAGTCATCGTTGATGAGATCCAAAAGGTCCCGGATCTTCTGGATGAAGTCCACTGGCTGATGGTCGAAAAAGGGCTGTGGTTCATCCTCAGCGGATCAAGTGCACGCAAAATCAAGAAGATCGGTGCGAACAACCTTGGCGGCCGAGCTATACCGGAGACTTTGTTCCCTCTGGTAAGTGCAGAGATTCCGGATTTCGATCTGGAGCGTGCCGTTCAGAATGGTATGATTCCCCGTCATTACGCGGTTGCCAATGCCCGGAACCGTATGAGAGCATACATTGACCTGTATCTGAAGGAGGAGATTATCGAAGAGGCGCTTGTCCAGAATGCGGATGAGTTTGTCCGCTTTATGGAAGTGGTGGCCATTATGGATGGCGAAATCCTCAATTACGAGAATGTGGCCAGTGATTGCGAAGTGTCTGCCAATACAGTGAAAGCGTACTATAAGATTCTGGTGGATACGCTTTTAGGATTTGAAGTGCCGGCATACAGGAAGGTCATCAAGAGAAAACTGTACAAAGCGCCCAGATTTTACTATTTCGATGTCGGTATTGCCAATCACCTTACCAAGAGATACCACCTTGCGCCAAGGACACCAGAGTATGGCCACGCATTCGAGCATCTTATTATGCAGGAGATTGCCGCTTATCTTGGTTATACAAACAGCGATGAGGAATTGACCTACTGGCACACCTATGAGAACCTCGAGGTTGATGCCGTCATCGGTGATGCCCGTGTGGCTATTGAAATCAAATCAAAGGAACACATTGACCACGATGACAAGAAGGGCGTAACGGAGTTCGCGAAGGAGCATCCGGATACCAGGCAAATCATTGTGTCCAGAGACCGTATCAGCCGCCGCAGCGGTGATGTGGACCTCTATTATGTAACCGACTTCTTCAAAGCCCTCTGGGCCGGTAAAATTATTTAGTCTGACTCTGACGGCAAGATGACCGTGAAGAATGTCTCCGGACCGTACAAGAGCCGGTAGTTATGGTAAATCTTGCAAAGATTTAGATGTCGATTACATTTGCGGCAAATAATCCGCAAATTCTGCGGAAACTTACACGCATGACGGCGTCGATTCCGTATGGTTGAAAAATGGAGGGTGGAATTTTATCGATAACAAGGGGCGGTTTTTGTCGGATCAGTGGCTGAAGTTCTGCTTGTTCCATGACAATAACCGTTTTGTTTACTGGGCAGAGATAGCGATTTTTTATATTTCAAACCATAAGAATTTTTAAAAATTTATGGTTGCAACCGAAATGGATGGGTCCAGTCCGTACTTGAACAGGCTTACAGCTCCCCGCGCCGTTTACATCGACGGTATCTGGAATCAAGAGGATGCCGACAAGTGGCTCACCATCATCCAGGCGCCTGTAGAAAAGGCATAATGAAAAGACACGTCCTTGTGGAATTCCCCGCAGGGGCGTATCTTTGTAACATGAAGTTACAGCAGGCATGCATGACCGATTGCGAATCCGTCCTGGCGTTCTATGACGATCACATTTGCGGCAAATAATCCGCAAATTCTGCGGGTTATTTGCCGCAAAGTATTATATTCGCAGAAAAAACAAGCACGATGTATATTCATCAGACAGACACTTGGCCGCATTTCAATTGGGACCGGAGCCGTATAGATCCCAAACTTGCTGCCGTAAATAAAGCCACCGGTTATCTGGAAGGGATACTGTCCTCCATTGGTTTCGACATAAAGGAGCGTGCAGCAGTGGAAGCTTACACGCATGACATCGTCGCGTCTTCAGAGATTGAAGGCCTGTTGCTGAATCCAGACCAGATTCGTTCTTCCATAGCCAGGAGGATGGGTGTCCAAATTACAGGTGAGGTCCCTTACGGCCATTACGTAGAGGGAATCGTGCAAATGATGATGGATGCTGTCCAAGGTTACGACAAGCCTCTCACCGATGACCGGCTATTCGGATGGCATTGCGCTCTTTTCCCGAATGGCAGGAACGGTTACGAGGAAATCAACGTGGGGAAATACCGAGTAGATGAAATGAACGTCATTTCTGGTGCTCTTGGAAGGGAAAAGGTCCATTACCACGCTCCTGCACCGGAGAGAGTTCCGGAAGAAATGAACATATTCCTAAAATGGTTCAATGACCCTTCTACCCCCAGAGATTACGTCAAATCAGCCATTGCTCACTTCTGGTTCGTCTGTATCCACCCCTTTGACGATGGCAACGGTCGTATCGGCAGGGCCATTGCAGACATGGCGCTGAGCCAGGCAGACAACTCGGCGCTGCGATACTTCAGTATGTCCCGCCAGATAGGTCAGGAGAAGAACAAGTATTACGACATGCTAGAGCGTTGTCAGAAAGGCACAACTGACATCAGTGCCTGGATTGAGTGGTACCTGGATTGTATGCTGCGGGCAATCAAGGGGGCGGAAGAGATGCTGTCTTCCATTCTGGACAAAGCCGTCTTTTGGCAGAACCACTCCCAAGCTGATATCAACGAGCGTCAACGCACCGTTCTCAACATCTTCCTGGACGGTAACAAGGGTAAACTTACTGCCAAGCGCTGGGCAAAACTCGCCAAGGTTTCTCCAGATACCGCAGTTCGTGATGTACAGCACCTCGCAGAGATAGGTGTTCTGATTCCGGAGGAGGGTAAAGTTCGCAATATTGCTTACGGAATTAAGATTTCCGACAAGAGAAACTTGATTCCTGGACCGATAGAGGAGGAGTAATTATCCGCCATTTGTCAACGAGCTCCACATCGGATAGACCGGAAAGATTTTGGCACTAAGATAAACTTTATTAAATTTGTACCCGGATCCCCGAATTTCATAGGAAAATCGGACTTAATAACCTTAAATTCTAATGAACCATGTACAAACGAATCTTCGATATAGAAAATCAGTTGGATGAAGGGATGTTCCTTTTTGGAGCACGCCAGGTAGGTAAATCTACACTCCTGCAGGAGCGGTTCCCTGATGCAGTCTACTACGATCTTCTGATTGATACAGTGAGGAAAGCGTTCAAGCGCAACCCTGATTCCTTCCGGCAGGCGCTTATAGACAAGCCTGCAGGGACGCTGGTAATCGTCGATGAGATTCAGAAAGTACCGGAACTTCTGGATGGAGTCCACTGGCTTATGGTGAACCGTGGACTGCATTTCATCCTTAGCGGTTCAAGCGCACGCAAGTTGAAGCGTTCCGGAGCCAACACCCTTGGGGGTAGGGCAATCCCTAGGACACTGTTTCCGTTGGTCTGGAAGGAAGTGACAGACTTCCAGATTGACAAGGCTGTACAGAATGGAATGATACCTCGCCACTATCTTGTGGATGATGCTACGGACCGCCTTGAGGGTTATGTGGAAGTATATCTGAGGGAAGAAATCCGTGACGAAGCCGCCGTCCAGGATGTCGAAGCGTTTGAGCAGTTTATGGAAGCGGCCGCCATTTCCGATGGTGAAATGATCAACTATTCCAACATCGCCAGCGATTGCGGAGTAGCAGCAAAGACCGTTAAGGCATATTATCAGATTCTGAAGGATTCCCTTATGGGCTACGAGATACCCGCTTACACAAAGGTGGTCAAGCGGAAAGTAGTTCAGGCTCCCAAGTTCTACTATTTCGATGTGGGCCTTGCCAACTATCTGATGGGCCGTCACCACCTCCGGAGAGGCTCGGATGACTATGGCCATGCTTTCGAGCATCTCGTTATGCAGGAGATTATTGCATATCGCGGCTATAACCGCCGCCGTGAGAAAATCTCCTATTGGCACACATACAACGACCAGGAAGTCGATGCCATTATCGGAGACGCAAAGGTTGCCATTGAGATCAAGTCCAGCGAGGAAGTCAAGACCCGCCATAAGAATGGATTGAAAGCCTTCAAGGAAGAGCACCCGGATTGCCGACTGATCCTTATTTCCCTTGATCCCATTACAAGGCCCTCTGGAGACATTGAACTGATCTATGTCTTGGATTTCCTGAAGATGTTATGGAGTGGTGAAATATTCTGATTCGGCTATGCTTACAAGAAATGATTCCATAATTCTTAGCCAGAATAAAGAGTGGACGCTTAAAAAGTAAGAAAATTTACTCGTCGTTACTCGTATTTTTACTCAGTATCAGCGTCCTCCTACTCGATTGTATGTCGGAGATATGGCGTTTGTGAAGATAAACCGAAATATATGATAGCGGTAAATAATCCGCAAATTCTGCGGAAACTTACACGCATGACATTGTCGCGTCCTCAGAGATTGAAGGCCTGTTGCTGAATCTAGACCAGGTACGTTAGGTAATTGAACATCCTCACCGGGTCTTCAGCCGTACGTCCATTATCTTGACAATACTTCTCGCTTTAATTCATCATAGCCGAGAGAAAAATCAACAAGGTGTCCGACTCTGACGGCAAGATGACCGTGAAGAATGTCTCCGGACCGTACAAAAGCCGGTAGTTCCGAAAATTGACACAGATCGTCTTTAAATTCGACACAGTACGTCTTTTAAAAAAATTGATTCATCAGGGAAAGAGCAACCGGAAAACGGCTGCTCTTTTCTTTTGATTATCAGTGTGTTATATATCTCGCTAAATATGTGCCAGGGAAGTCCATTGCCAAGTTCCAGGGAACCAAGGCAATCTTTACCAACACCTGATCCGGTTAAGGATCCATTTGTGACATTGTGCCAAAAATTGTATCAAATACAAAAGGTGAAATGTCATTTTCTTATCTAAGAATAAATATTCGTGAAGTAATTTTGCAGCATCAAAAAATGTTTATACCATAGATTTTAATAACACTATGAGAAAAAAGAACTTTTTAAAATTATTATCTGTCATCGCATCGATGACTCTCTTTCTTCCGTCGTGCAAACAGGAAGAAAACAAGACGGACATCTCTGATCCGGTTGTGGAAATCACATCCAAGGATCTCGAGGGATTGCCTGGAGAAAGCGTAAACTTAACCGCTAAAGTGACCGATGATACTGGTATTCAGTACATTGTCGTGGAAAGCACTGACTGGGAATTCTCTAAGCGAATAAATTTCAGCAGCCAGAATTACATAAAGGAATATAACCTGACGGAGTCTGTGATTATCCCTGCGGAAGCGAAGCGCGGAACCTCAGGCGAGGTGGTTGTCCGAGTGTTCGACTTCGAGGACAAGCAGGGTGAAGGCACCGCGGTAATCTCTGTAATTGCCGAACCTGCACGTCTTTCCATCGTACAGGAAATGGGCTTCAGCATAACCATCGCAGGCAAGGTGGCAAAAGTGACAAATAATGATGTTGTTTTCGTGGATGCACCTGACGGAATCCATCTTCCGGTGAAGATGACATTGGCAAGTAACAACACCAGACTCAAGACCTTGACCATCAAGTCCGCAGACTTCGGTGTTGACCAGACCATCGACCTTACCGCCATCAGCACTGATGAAGGAATGAAGGCCGTCGTCGACCAGTCTATCTCATTGACTACCAAAGATGACCAGAAGCATGTCATCACATTCACCCTTACTGATGAGAAGGGCAATACTGCTGTTTATTCTCCTACTGTGGCAGTGAAAGCTACATTTGAAGGACACAACCTCAAGCACAGCGCAATGTTCATCCAGGACAAGGCTATGGATATGAGCAAGGTAGTGTTCGGCCAGCCGATTCTCGCTGAAAGAAAGATCAAGGACAGCGACAAGTTCACAGGCCGTTTCTATGCTGAAAAGGCAAATACGGAGGTGTTCTTCGTAAGTTCTGTGAAGACCGATGAGCAGGTGAAGTACGGTATCAGCAATGACAAGAAATATTTCGTCAAGTCTGATAACCCTAATCCGCTCGTTCTCGCTGATGCAGGCTATTATGAAATCAGTGTCAATCTCCTGGAAGGCACTTACTCTGTGGAGAAATTGGCAACTCCTGAGTCCAAATACGGTGAAATGTACTTCGTCTATGGTTGGGCAGATTATCCTGCGATGACCCAGATTGATGCCAAGAATTGTCCGGCAAGGTGGACGATTGATTATGACCTCAAGAATGGCGGCTGCGATGTCGGATTCGGAAAAGGTGGCGGACAGTGGATTGTAGCGGCCGGAAGCGACAACTATCATCCGGAAGTATGGCTTGAAAAAGAAGACAAGGGAAAATTCCCTGAATATAACGGATGGTTCTTCGATACTACTTTGGCGGAGACCTCGCTGGGCAATTGTCAGATTATTTTTGACAACTTCCTTATGAGAGCTTATGCAATGAAAAAATAATAATCGGCAACAAACTCAACAGCAAAATGAACAATAACATCATAACGAAAATATTAGGAATCACCTGTCTGCTATTGGTGCAGATGACTGCCTTCGCGCAGAGCAGGAAGATTTCCGGAACGGTGACGGACAATAACGGCGAACCTGTCATTGGTGCCAGCATAATGATCCAGAACAAGACCGGAGTGGGAACTATTACCGACATTGACGGAAAATACAGCATTGACGTAACTGATGCCGATGAGATCGAGGCTTCTTGCCTGGGCTTCAAGACATTGGCAGAGAAGGTGGGCAAGAGAGCGATAGTCGATATCGTCCTCGAAATCGACAGCAACATTCTCGACGACGTGGTGGTCATAGGATACGGTACTGCCAAGAGGGCGAACCTCGCCGGCGCCGTTTCCACCGCTGACAAGAAAACTTTCCAGAGCAAACCGTCGGCCACTCCGACCAATGCTCTCCAGGGTGTGCTCCCTGGTGTCGTGGTGAACAGGAGTTCCGGAAACGGAAGCCGTCCTGGTGACGAGGCGAAGATCGTGGTCAGAGACATCTCGTCAGTGAACGGCGGTACTCCGCTGGTATTGATCGACGGTGCTGAGGGAAATATCAACTCATTGAACCCTAATGATATAGAGAGTGTCTCTGTGCTGAAGGATGCGCAGGCGTCAATCTACGGAAACAGGGCTTCGAACGGTGTTATCCTCGTTACCACCAAGTCTGCCGGAGAAGGTAGGGTGAAGATTGACTTCAATGCATACTATGCCCTGAAGACTCCTACCAATGTCATGAAGAAGGTGAGTCTGCTCGAATTTGCAGAGATGGACAGGGAGGCTTGTGCTGACGGTTCAGACACCCCTGTATATTCAGAGGCTGAACTCGACCTTATCAGACAGAACAGCGATATCGTGAAGAGCGGTTCGGAAGGCTACCTGGGATATACCAGACATTATCAGAATCACGACTGGGTGAAATCTCTCCTCAGAAGCGGTTCCAGCCTGCAGAACTATTCATTGAACGTGTATGGCGGAACGAAGAAGTTCAAATACTATGTTTCCGGTTTCTACCAGACAGAGGATTCCCCGTTGCGCTACGGACATGATGACAGCAAGAGATACGCTCTCCGTGTGAAGAATGACATCCAGATTTTCAAGAACCTGGCATTCCATTCGAACCTTTCATACTCTGAGAACAACAGAGATTACTCTACGGCTTCAGGCTCGGCTCTCGCTTGGGCCATGCGTCAGTGCCCGTGGGCACCGCTCCGCACTCCGTCAGGAAAATTCCTGTCTTGGCAGGGGTACGGTAACCCGGCACAGGAACTCGAAGAAGGTGGCAACACTATTTACAACAATGCCACCACTACGATGAACTTCTCTCTCGACTGGGAAATCGTAAAAGGCTTGAAGATCACAGGCCAGACCATCCTCAGAAAACAGGTGAACGATGACTTCGTGTACAGGCAGAGATATGCCGAGTACAACTGGGATGACAGCATCAACAAATACAATACCGACAAGAACTGGGGCCAGAAGGCTTTCTCCAAAGGCTGGTACAAGAACTACAATGTCTTTGCAGAGTATCAGAATGTATTCGCCCAGAAACATGACTTCAAGGTTATGGTCGGCGGACAGCATGAGGAATTCTCCAATGACATGTTCAGCGCTCTCCGCTACAATTTCTCGGGCGACAACTTCAACCTCGCTCTCGGCGGAACCAAGAACCAGGAGGCCAAGCAGTCAACATCTGCAGAAACAATGCGCTCTGCATACGGCCGTCTCAGCTATGTCTATGACAGCAGGTATATTCTCGAGGTCAATGCGAGATATGACGGTACTTCACGTTTTGCCAAAGCCACAGATGGGGACTCTTCACCGGTTATTCTGCTGCATGGAGACTCTCAGAGGAGCACTTCATGAAAGATCTCGACATCTTCGACCAGTTCAAGATCCGCGCTTCATGGGGACAGATGGGTAACGCCCAGGGCAATATCGGAAAATATGACTATATCCCTGTAATCAACATTGACTACAGCTATCCTTATCCTTTCAACAAGACTGAGGTAACACAGAAGGCTACTTCCAACATGGTGTCACTTGCCAGAACGTGGGAGAAACTCGAGGTGACCAACGTCGGTCTCGACATCGCGGTCCTTGACAACAGATTGAATTTCAATGCGGACTATTTCCACAAGAGAAACAAGAATATGCTCATCCAGGTGGATTACCCGAGCACTCTTGGCGGTGTGGCTCCTGCTACCAACAACGGTGAACTCATGGTGAACGGATGGGAATTGGCACTCTCCTGGAGAGATTCTCGCAATGATTTCCATTACAGCATCAGCGCAAACCTTTCAGACTCAAGAAACAAGGTTGTCGATTTGGGTGGATTCAACGGTCTGAGATCAGGTCACATCGGCTATATCCAGGGCTATTCCACAAACACTTACTTCGGATACAAGACTTTGGGCATCATCAAGGATGAGGCTACATTGAATCAGTACAAGACCCTTAAAGGTGTACCTGACAATCTCCGTATCGGTGACATGATGTATGCTGACCTCGACGGTGACGGCGCCATCACGGCTACCGGTGACATGAGCCGCGGTTTCCAGGGTGACCTCAAGGCATTGGGCGACAGCAACCCTCACTACAACTTCGGTATCAGCTTCAACTTCGAGTGGAAAGGCATTGACCTGAGCCTCTTCTTCCAGGGAACCGGTCAACGCTCGCTCGTGCTCGACGGAGAACCTCTCGTACCGTTCCTGCCAGACTGGCACTATCCTATGAAGGATTTCTACCACAACACATGGTCAGTGGACCGTCCGAATGCCAAGTATCCTATCCTTACACATGACGACGACAGGAACACCTGGAACTACAGGACTTCTGACAACCTGATAGTAAGTGCCGCTTATGTGCGTCTTAAGAACTTGCAGGTCGGCTATACTCTACCACAGAGATGGATGGACAAGATCCACGTTTCCCGCCTCAGAGTGTATTTCAGTGGCAATGACCTGTTTGAAATCCACAACATGCCATTTAATTACGATCCGGAAATGAACGGAAGCTACGCTTGCTATCCATTCATGCGTTATTTCTCATTCGGATTAAATCTAAATTTCTAAATTCGCACCTTTATGAAACTCTCAAAAATCATATATATTGCAGCATGCGGCATAGCGCTTGCGTCTTGTCAGGGAATGGATTTGACTCCTCCGGACAAGTATTCGGAAAAAGATTTCTGGAAAACGGCTCAGGACTATTGCCTGGCAGCCAATGAGTTCTATTGGAATCTGGACTCTTTCCACGGAAGCGACAATTTCGCTGACTATGACCTCAAGGCAGACCTTGCCACCTCATATTTCGGCTTCAACAATGTAAGTAACGGACGTTGGCTGCCGACGGAGTCGGACGGAATCTGGGACAATGCATATTCGCATCTCCGTCAGATCAATATCCTTCTCCAGCATGTGGACGCGATGAAAACTGACGACCCTGCCATCCTGAGATATAAGGGTGAAGCTCTTTTCTTCCGTGCTTACGAGTATTTTCGTCTGCTCAAGAGATTCGGTGACGTTCCGCTCGTGAAGACAGTTCTCGACGTGAACTCTCCTGAACTCTTCGGTGAAAGAACACCTCGCAAAGAAGTGGAGGATGCTATTCTCGAGGACCTGAAAGAGGCTTGCGAATACCTTCCGACCAAGAAGGAACTCAAGCCGGAGGAGACCGGCCGCATTACTTTGGGAGCCGCAAAGGCTTTCAGGGCCAGAGTTGCGCTTTTCGTCGGTACCTGGGCACAGAACCACAAACATCGTCCTGATGCGCTGGAACTGCTCGGAATCGCAAAACAGGAGGCCAAGGAAATCATTGACAGCAAGGATTATGATCTCTGGAAGGGTGAAAAATACGGAAAGGAGAACTATCGTCAGCTCTTCCTCGAAGCAGGTGACAATTCTTGCGAGAGCATTCTCGACAGGCAGTACGGCAAAGGCGTAGGAAGCGGTACGACACACCCTATTTCAGATAATGCCAGCGCCGGATATCTCGGTGGTGCGACCAAGAAATTCGCGGACATGTTCCTCGACAAGAACGGCCTTCCTATTACCAACATCAACTCATGTTTCCACGGCTATGGCTCTATCGAGTCTGAATATGAGGACAGAGACCCTCGTATGACCTGTGTGCTTCAGGTTCCGGGAAGACAGTATATCTATGCTTCCACAAACGGCAAATATGAGACCTGTCCGGTTTCTTTCTCCGGAACAAGTTCTACCAAGACAGGATACAGAGTCTGGAAATATATCAGCGACGTTCCGTACATTTTCCACGGTCTGGCTTATTTCAATGCCCGTCTCATCAGATATGCAGAGGTGCTGCTGATCTATGCTGAAGCTACTTATGAACTGTCAGGAAGCATCAGTGACGAGGACTTGGACATGACCATCAACAAGATCCGCGCACGTGTTGGAATGCCGAGACTGACAAACAGCTTCGTGACTTCCAACGGCTTGGATATGAGAGAGGAAATCAGACGTGAGCGCACTATCGAGCTTTGCTTCGAGTCCAGCAGATATGATGACCTCCGCAGATGGAAGACTGCAGAAGTGGAAATGCCGATGCCTCTGAAGGGCGTGAAATTCTCCAACTATGCAGATGCCAATGAGACATTGGATCCGGTCCTGGATGAAAACGGCTTCGTGATTGCAGAACAGGACAGAAGATTCCGTCCGACAAGAGACTATCTCGCTCCGATTCCTACCAAACAGATCAACATGACCAACGGTGCCATCAAACAGAATCCGGGTTGGTAATCGAGTGATTTAAACATACATAGATTTTATATGAACAGATTATCCGCATCATTGCTTTTATGTGTTATTGCAGCAGCTTTCGCAGGCTGTTCAAAAGCAGAAAACGGGACACCGGGAATTCCTCAGAAGCCAGCGGCTTCTGAAGAATTCCGGATTGTACCGAAACCACAATTCATTTCCTACAGGGACAACCAGATTGAACTCAAATCCGACCTTACCATCGGATATGAAGGCAGTCTTTCTGTTGAGGCTGAGCAACTTAAGGAAGCCCTGACCTCTGACCACAAGATGTCTCCATCAGTAAAATCAAGTGCTGACGGAGCAGATATCCTGCTTGCCCTGAACACGTCAATGGATGTGAAGGGAAAGGGCGGATACAAGATAGAAATCGCTGCAAAGCAGGTCAAGATCACAGCTCCTGAAACCATCGGCATCTTCTATGGAATCCAGACATTGCGTCAGGCTATCAAGGCCGAGAGCGGCAAGTTCTCCATCAGGGAGGCTACCATATCGGATTATCCGACAAGCCCATGGCGTTCGCTGATGCTGGACGAGGGCAGATATTTCAAAGGCAAGGATGCCGTGAAGAAACTGCTTTATGAGATGGCCCGTCTCAAGTACAACTACTTCCACTGGCATCTTACCGAAGACCAGGGCTGGCGTCTGGAGATCAAGAAGTATCCTAAACTCATCGAGATAGGTTCAAAACGACCGAAAACAGGAAAGCACTATTATTGGATAAGCAACGAATTCTATAACGAACCTCACGAAGGCCATTATACTCAGGCCGAGGTGAAGGAAATCATTGAGTTCGCAGAGAAACTCCATATCACCATCATTCCTGAAATCGAGATCCTGACACATGCTTCTGCCGCAATCGCCAGCTACAGCTATCTCGGAACTACTGGCAAGCAGATCGAGGTGGAATGCAGATTGGGACCTACAGATGAGATTATGGATATCTCCAAGCCCGAGACAATGCAGTTCATCCACGATGTCATCGACGAGGTGGCGGACTTGTTTCCGGGAAAATATATCCACTGCGGGGGTGATGAAATCCAGGGAAACCACTGGACAAACAGCGCTGGTATAAGGGCAATGAAGAGCCAGCTCGGCATCAAGGAAGACTGGGAACTTGAGAGGCATTTCTACAATGAAATTTCCAAGTATCTCGAAGGAAAGGGCAAGGCTCTCATGGCATGGAGCGATGCTGCAGGCAAGCCTGGTGCTGCAAGCAGCATTCCGATCAAGGTAGGAAAAGAGAGTGTGTTCCAGTACTGGACAGGCGATATGACAAATCTTAACTTTCTCATAAACAACGGCTTGAATGTGCTCTACTCGCATACTGACGGACTTTATTTCAATACTACTCTGCCGGTTGCATACAGGATCAAGATCGTGCCGGAAAGCATTGACTTGTCCAGGAGAAAGCAGCTTCTGGGTATCGGTGTAGAGTGCTGGTCAGAATTCGACAGGACTGTGGACGAGACCTTCGACCACATGTTCCCGCTGATTGCAGTATATGCCGATATGGGCTGGATGAAGGAATCTGAAAAGAATTATCAGGATTTCACCAGAAGGATGTATCCTCTGTACAAGATCTGGAAAGACAGGGATATCTACGTGGGCGGAACAGAAGAAACCCGATAAAACAGAAGAAACTCCATAAAACGAAGGAGGGGCTCGGCATTGACCTGAACCCCTCCTTTTTTACTGTTCCGGCTCCTCCTTGCACTGGGTGAACTCCCGGTACTCTACAGGCGTCTTGCCGACGATCTTCTTGAACTGGTTTGTGAAATATTCAGGGGAACTGTAGCCTAACTGGAAGCATATTTCCTTGACTGACAGATTGGTGGAAAACAGAAGCTGCTTCGCGCTCTTCATCTTCAGGTCCTGGAAATACTGGTTCGGAGAGGTCCCCGTCCTTTTCTTGAACTCTTTTCTGAAATAGGAATAGCTCATGTTCAGGTTCGAGGCGATCTGGAGAATGTCGATGGCATTGCTGACATTGCGGCTCATGATGCTGATGGCGCTCTGGATTTTCTCTTCCAGTTCGTCCACCGTGCCTTTGTTGAAATTCGCGGAAAGCACCAGCCCGATGATGTGCATGGCGATGCCGACAAGATACTGCTGGGTAGCCATCTTGTATTTCTGTGCCTCTTCTATCGCACGTATGAAAAGCGATTCCAGCTCTTCATTCAGCCCGATGTCCAGAATCTGGTTCTCCTGGACCAATGGAGTTTTCGCGATCAGCTCCGCGATTGTGGGGCCTCCGAAGCCGATATAGAACTCGTCCCATCCCTTTTCCACCGCAGGATGATACGAATGCCATTGACCCGGAAAAATCATCAGCAGATTCCCCTTGGTCACCTTCATGTTGTCATAGTGCTGTGCCGAAAAGACACCTTCGCCCTTGCTTATGAAGATGAACTGGAATTCGTTCAGCGTGCGGCCCTTTTCAGGATTGAAATAATAACCTGTAGGGTGACTTTTTATAGGATAGGTCATGCCCGGATCGATAGACTGGAAGCCGACTGTGCTTACCCACAATCCGAAATCAGCGTCGTCTTCAGTGATGTTGAGATATTTGAATTCGATATTGTTCATTCTACCACAGATTTTAGTGTGAATGTAGTTTTAGTGCAATCCTCATTGACAAAGATACGCCCTTTTATTCGTAAAAAATACCCTTTCTCCGAAAAAATAGGCGTTCTGTCGGAAATGCCAATATGCGAAGCCGATGTGCCAATATGAGCAAGGACAATGTCGCGACTTAATGATATTTTTGTAGATTGAAACTAGTAATCGGATAATCGGAAAATGAACAAGTATTATTTTGCAGTTGACCTCGGAGCAAGCAGTGGAAGGACAATGATAGCCCGCATTGGCTCCGGCAAAATCGAAATGGAGGAAATCAACAGGTTTCCCAACCATATCATTGAGACAGGTGGCCACTGTTACTGGGACATTCTCGAATTGTACCGCAATATATTGGACGGCTTGAAGAAGGTTGCCGCAAGAAAGGACGTGGAACTCGCTTCCATCGGAATCGATACTTGGGGCGTGGATTTCGTGCTTGTGGGGAAAGACGGACATTTCCTCGGATATCCGTATTCGTATAGGGATCAGCATACCGCAGACGCCCCGGAAAAATATTTTTCGAGAGTGTCGCGCGAAGACGTGTATAAAAAGACCGGAATCCAGGTGATGAATTTCAATTCCCTGTTCCAGTTCGATACATTGTCCCGGGCGGAAGACAGCGCATGGAAGGCTGCGGACAAGATACTTTTTATGCCGGATGCGCTCGGCTATATGCTTACAAGCAAGGCTGTTACGGAATATACCATCGCCTCCACTGCGCAGATTGTCAATGCTGGTGAACGATGCTTGGACAGAGATATCCTCGGCACGCTGGGCCTGGATGAAACGAAGTTCGGAACATTCGTTTTCCCGGGACAGAAAATCGGGACATTGACAGCGGAAGTACAGCGGATTACAGGACTCGGCCCTGTCCCGGTGGTGTCAGTGGCAGGTCACGACACAGCGTCTGCGGTAGCCGCTACACCGGCATTGACCGGAAACTTCGCATACCTGAGCAGCGGAACCTGGTCCCTTATGGGAGTCGAAACTGAATCGCCTGTCATAAATGCTGATACTGAGGCGCTCAACTATACCAACGAAGGCGGTGTGGACGGCACCATCCGTCTGCTGAAGAACATATGCGGAATGTGGCTGCTCGAGTCCTGCAGAAAAATCTGGGGCAATGTCCCATATCAGCAGCTCATTTCTGAGGCGGAGCAATACGAGGCGTTCCGTTTCCTGATAAATCCTGATAACGAGTCCTTCGCCAATCCGGACAATATGGAGGAGGCGATATGCCGCTACTGCCGTGAGCATGGAGGGGAAAGCCCTGAAAGCAGGGGAGAGATCGTCAGATGCATATTCGACAGTCTGGCGTTGAGGTACAAGGACGTGCTGAACCATCTCAGGCGCCTTTCCCCTCATCCGATAGAGGTGCTCCATGTGATCGGCGGCGGAAGCTGCAATGCCATGCTGAACCAGTTTACGGCAAATGCCACCGGAATTCCTGTGATTGCCGGCCCGTCTGAGGCTACAGCCATCGGCAATGTCATGATTCAGGCCATCTCCGACGGGATGGCGGACAGCGTCGCCGATATGAGAAAATTGGTGAGCCGGAGCATTCCGCAGGTCAGATATGAGCCTCAGGACTGCCAGGCTTGGGAAGAAGCATACAAGAAATTCATTGTAAAAACAAAATCACTATAAAAGATATGGAAGAAAAACTGATTAACCAGGCGTACGAAATCGCAAAGGAGCGTTATGCAAATATCGGCATTGACACAGACAAAGTCTTGGAGGCAATGCAGAATTTTCATCTTTCCCTGCATTGCTGGCAGGCAGATGACGTTACAGGATTTGAAAAACTGGCCACGAGCCTCTCCGGCGGCATCCAGGTGACAGGAAACTATCCTGGAAAGGCGAGAAATATCGATGAACTCAGACAGGATATCGTAAAGGCAAAGTCCCTGATTCCGGGAACCCACAGGCTTAATCTCCACGAAATCTACGGTGACTTCAAGGGTCAGGCTGTGGACAGGGACGAGGTGACACCTGAACATTTCCGCAGCTGGATGGACTGGGGAAAGGAGAACAATATGAAGCTCGACTTCAACTCCACATCCTTCTCGCATCCGAAAAGCGGCACATTGTCCCTTGCAAATCCTGACGATTCGATAAGAGAATTCTGGATCGAACATACCAGGCGCTGCAGACAGATCGCAGAGGAAATGGGAAAGGCCCAGGGCGACCCTTGTATCATGAATATCTGGATACACGACGGAAGCAAGGACACCACTCTGAACAGATACCTCTACCGCGAACTCCTGAAAGATTCGCTGGACAAGATTTTCGAAACCAAGTATGAGCACATGAAGGACTGCATCGAGTCCAAAGTGTTCGGAATCGGACTTGAAAGCTACACTGTGGGCTCAAACGACTTCTACACATCCTACGCGGCCAAGAACAACAAGATCATCACCCTCGACACCGGACATTTCCATCCTACGGAAAGCGTGGCAGACAAGGTTTCGGCGATGCTGCTTTTCGTTCCTGAACTCATGCTGCACGTGAGCCGCCCGATCCGTTGGGACTCAGACCACGTCACCATAATGGACGACAGCACGATGGACCTCTTCAGCGAAATCGTGAGGGCCGGCGCACTCGACCGTGTACATTACGGACTCGACTACTTCGACGGTTCCATCAACCGTATCGGGGCTTATGTCGTAGGTAGCCGCGCCGCTCAGAAATGTATGACCAGAGCATTGCTCGAACCGCTCGGCACTCTCCGCAAATACGAAGCGGAAGGCAAGTATTTCGAGCGTCTGGCACTTCTCGAAGAAGCCAAATCACTGCCTTGGAATGCCGTTTGGGATATGTTCTGCCTGAAGAACAATGTCCCTGTCGGAGAATCTTTCATCGCTGAAGTCGAAAAATACGAAGCAGAAGTGACCTCAAAAAGATAGTCAATGGAGATAGTAATCGGTTTGCTCATAATAGCTGTAGGCGCGTTCTGCCAGTCCAGCTCTTATGTCCCCATCAATAAAGTAAAGTCCTGGAGCTGGGAGTCATTCTGGCTTGTCCAGGGCTTGTTTGCATGGCTTGTGTTCCCTATTGCAGGAGCATTGCTCGCGGTTCCGGCAGGCCATTCCATCTCTGAACTTTTCGTTCAGGGCAACATGTTCAATGTCGGGATGACGGTGCTGTTCGGAATGCTGTGGGGAATCGGAGGCCTTACATTCGGACTGTCAATGCGTTACCTCGGCGTAGCCCTCGGCCAGTCAGTGTCACTTGGCACCTGTGCCGGAATGGGAACCATCCTGGGCCCGGTGATGCTGCACATCTTCTATCCTGAAGCAGATCATCTCACCAGGCTTACCGGCTCCGTCATCGCAGGCGTAATCGCCACATTGGTCGGAATCGCCATCATCGGCATTGCCGGACACATGAAGTCCTCATCGCTCTCTGAAGAAGAAAAGAAAGCTGCGGTCAAGGACTTCAACTTCCCGAAAGGCATAGCGATAGCGCTTCTCGCAGGTCTGATGAGCGGCTGTTTCAATGTCGGCCTGGAATTCGGCAGCAGCCTCTGCTTCGACGGGACCGCGGAAATCTACAAGACCCTGCCTGCGACAATGTTGGTGACCTTCGGAGGCTTCCTGACGAATTGCGCGTATTGCCTCTTCCAGAATTTCAGAAACAATTCCTGGAAGGATTATGTCAATGTCAAAGTCCTCGCCGGCAACGTGCTGTTCTGCGCATTGGCCGGAATCCTGTGGTACAGCCAGTTCTTCGGACTCAGTCTAGGAAAAGGATTCTTGAAAGAGTCACCTGCTCTGACTACATTTGCATTTTGTATATTGATGGCGCTCAATGTCATTTTCTCGAACGTCTGGGGTATAATTCTCAAAGAATGGAAAGGCTGCTCGAGGAAGACCGTTGTTGTGCTTGTGGCCGGAATCGCCGTACTCATTTTATCGACGTTCCTGCCTGAATTGTTGAAATAAAAAAATCGGATATGAAATCTGTTCTCGATGGCCGACCGTCACTCGCGGCTGAAATATGGAAAGTGGCTGAAACTGCCGGATATCTGTGGCAGAAAGGCTGGGCCGAAAGAAACGGCGGAAACATCACCGTAAACATTACTGAGTTCGTCGATGACGAGATGAGGTCAATGTCAGCGATCAGCGAAGTGAAACCTCTCGGGGCGGAGCTGCCGTACCTGAAAGGCTGCTGGTTCTTCTGCAAGGGAACCAACAAACGTATGCGTGACCTCGCCAGATTCCCGATGGAAAACGGCTCCGTCATAAGAATCACGGAAGACTGCCGCGGCTATGAAATCGTAGCGGACAATCCGGTGCTTCCGACATCCGAGCTGCCGTCCCACCTGAGCGTGCACAATGACTTGATTTCCAAAGGTTCAGACTTCAAAGCCTCCCTTCACACCCATCCTATCGAGCTTGTGGCAATGAGCCATAACCCCGAATTCCTGAAGAAGGATGTGGCCACCAGACTGCTCTGGAGCATGATTCCTGAAACCAAGGCGTTCTGCCCTAAGGGATTGGGAATCACCCCTTATCAGCTCCCCGGCTCCGTAGCTCTCGCACAGGCTACTATCGATGCGCTTTCCGACTACGATGTGGTCATGTGGGAAAAACATGGCGTATTTGCAGTCGATAAAGATATTATGGCGGCCTTCGACCAGGTGGATGTGCTGAACAAATCCGCCCAGATTTACATCGCCGCCAAGAACATGGGCTTCGTTCCGGACGGAATGACTGATGCCCAGATGCGTGAAATGAGCATTGCCTTCAACCTCCCTAAATAAGAAGTATGAAAAGATCGGTATTTACAGCTTTTCTCTTTGTCTTTCTAAGTATATTTTCTCAGGCCAAAGATGTTCAGGGCCAATGGATTGCGCCCGCAGAAATATCCAGCCCCAATGTCTGGATGGCTTTCCGTAAGGATGTGAATCTGGACAAGGCTCCGTCCCAGGCAGTGGCCAGCATCGCTGTGGACAGCAAGTACTGGCTGTGGATAAACGGTGACATTGTCATAAGAGAGGGCGGTCTGAAAAGAGGTCCTGACCCGCACAACACTTACTATGACGAGGTGGACCTGAGCGGGTATCTGAAACAGGGAAAAAATGAAATAGCGATTCTCGTATGGTATTTCGGAAAGGAGGGCTTCTCGCACAAGAGTTCAGGCAAGGCCGGACTTCTGTTTGAGATGTCGGCATCCGGGAAACGGATAGTAAGCGACGGCACCTGGTGGTGCAGAATACATCCTGCCTATGGCAATACAGAAGCTCCGCACCCGAATTTCAGACTGCCGGAATCCAATATCAGATTTGATGCACGTGCTGATATAAAAGGCTGGCAGACAGTCGATTCGCCCAAAGCTATGGGATTCCACAAGGCAGTGACTGTAGCCAAAAAAGGCGAAGCTCCGTACAATGAACTTGTCCTGCGCCCTATACCGCAGTGGAAAGACTTCGGCGTCAAGGACATTGACAATACAGAGATTAAGGTAGGCGAACAGGCAGACACCATCGCAGCATACTTCCCGTACAATCTTCAGATGACTCCTGTGCTCGACATCACCGACCCGGTGGGCGGAAATCTGGTGTCGATATACACTGACAATACTTATGCGGCCGGGGATATAAACCTGAGAGCCGAGTATATTACGGCTCCGGGACAGCAGACCTATGAGTCGAAGGGCTGGCTGAACGGCCACATTCTCTATATCGTTGCGCCTAAAGGCGTGACTGTCAATAAAATATCCTACCGCGAGACAGGATACGCCACCTGTCTCACCGGCAGTTTCAGCTGCAGCGACGACTTTATCAACAGATATTGGCAGAAATCTCTCCGGACATTGTATGTCAATATGAGGGACACTTTCTTCGACTGTCCGGAAAGGGAAAGGGCCCAGTGGTGGGGAGATGAGACTCTTCTTATGGGAGAGTGCTTCTACACTACAGATATGGCTACCCGCGCATTGATGAAGAAGGGTATGCACGAACTGATTGCCTGGCAGCGCCCGGACAGCAGCCTGTTCTCGCCGATTCCTGCCGGCAACTATAGCGAAGAACTTCCTGGACAGATGCTTGCGAGCGTCGGATGGTACGGGTTCTGGAACTATTATATGAATACCGGTGACAAGCAGACTATCGCCGATGTATATCCTGGAGTCCGCAAGTATTTGGGCATCTGGACATTGGACAGCACAGGCCTGACCAACTTCAGGTCCGGCGGCTGGACTTGGGGCGACTGGGGCGACAACAAGGATGTAAGACTTATTTTCGCCGGATGGCATTATCTGGCATTGAAAGCTGCGCGCCAGATGGCCCTGCTCCTCGGTCAAGAGGCTGATGCAGAGGAATATGCGGCCACGATGGCACGTGTGAAGGATGCGTACAACAAATGCTGGAACGGCAAGGAATACCGTCACCCTGACTATAAGGACTGTACCGATGACAGGGTACAGGCTCTTGCGGTGATTTCCGGAATTGCAGGTGAAGACAAGTATCCTCAGATTCTGGATGTGCTGAAACACTGCTTCCATGCCAGCCCGTATATGGAAAAATATGTCACAGAGGCGCTTTTCATGATGGGTGAGGGCAACTATGCCATACGCAGAATGAAAGAAAGATATGCTCCGATGGTGAATCATCCGTTCTACACTACATTGTTCGAGGGCTGGGATATCGGAGAGAAAGGCTTTGGCGGCGGAACTGTCAATCATGCGTGGAGCGGCGGCGAACTGATAACTATTGCCCAATATGTCTGCGGTATCACGCCTCAGACTCCGGGCTGGAAGACATTCAATATCAAGCCGGACTGCAATGTGCTGAAACACACGGACATAACTGTCCCTACGAGCTTCGGCAACATACATTCCTCAGTCATTTCGGAGTCGGACAGAGTCCTGATGGACGTGACCGTTCCGGAAGGCACTACTGCCAATGTCACAGTACCTGGAGAGGGCCGCTCATTGGTTTATATCAATGATGTTCCGCAGCCAAAGGCGGATTTCTACACGTTGACTTCAGGCACTTACAGGATAGAAAAGATTTTCGAACCGGAGTTCGCGATAGGCAACGGCGAGTTTATTCTCAATGGCCGTCCGTTCATCGTGAAGGCTGCCGAACTTCACTATCCGCGTATCCCGAGAGAGTATTGGGAACACCGCATCCGTATGTGCAAAGCGTTGGGTATGAACACTATCTGTATGTATGTGTTCTGGAATTACCACGAACAGAAGGAAGGCGAGTTCTCGTTTGAGGGCAATGCTGACATAGCGGGATTCTGCCGTCTTGCGCAGAAACACGGAATGTATGTCATTGTCCGTCCGGGCCCTTACGTATGTGCGGAATGGGAGATGGGCGGCCTTCCGTGGTGGCTGCTGAAAAAGAAAGATGTAAAGCTCAGGACTCTCGATCCGTATTATATGGACCATGTGCGCCTTTTCCTGAACAGGGTAGGTAAGGAACTTGCCCCTCTCCAGATTTCGGAAGGCGGAAATATCATAATGGTTCAGGTCGAGAATGAGTATGGTGCGTATGGTACTGACAAACAATATATTACGCAGGTAAAAAACACCTTGCTCGAATCCGGCTTCACTGGTGTACCTCTTTTCCAATGCGACTGGAATACGAATTTCACGAACAATGGTCTGGACGACCTGCTGTGGACGATGAATTTCGGAACAGGAGCAGACATCAGGAAACAGTTTGCCCGTCTGAAGCAGCTCAGGCCTGATACTCCGCTGATGTGCAGCGAGTTCTGGAGTGGCTGGTTCGACCATTGGGGAAGAAAACATGAAACCAGACCTGCTGGGGTGATGGTTGACGGCATCCGTGATATGCTGGAGGACAAGATTTCGTTCAGCCTCTACATGACCCATGGCGGTACTACATTCGGACACTGGGGCGGCGCCAACAACCCTCCGTTCTCGGCGATGTGCTCGTCTTACGACTATGATGCTCCTGTCAGCGAGTCCGGACGCACGACTGAGAAATATATGCTTCTCAGAAATCTTTTGAGCAAGTATTCGGACTCGTCGTCAATGCCTCAAATCCCTGACCCTCTGCCTGTTATAGGTATTCCTGAGTTCCGGTTCCGTGAAGTGTCGCCGCTTTTCGACAATCTTCCGCGCGCGAAGAAGTCCCGGGAAATCAGACCGATGGAAGAGTTTGACCAGGGCTGGGGAACCATATTGTACAGGACCAAGGTCAATGAAGAAATTCCTTCCGGGGCGACATTGTCCATTACCGAACTGCACGACTGGGGGCAGATTTACATTGACGGAAAACTCATTGCCCGTCTTGACCGCAGGAAAGGCGAATTTGCCGCTGAACTGCCTGCTGTATCGAAGGGAAGCCGTCTGGATATCCTCGTTGAGGCAATGGGTCGTGTGAATTTTGACAAGTCCATCCACGACAGAAAGGGAATTACTGAGAAGGTGGAAATCATTTCCGGCTCACAGGCAGTCTCTCTGCATGATTGGAAAGTGTATAATTTCCCGGTTGACTACGAGTTCACTTCATCCCGCAAATACAGAGAGGCTAAGGGTCAATGTCCTGCTCCTGCCTACTGGAAGGCGGAGTTCGAGGTTGACAAGACAGGAGATACTTTCCTGGATATGCGCTCTTGGGGGAAAGGACTTGTCTGGGTGAACGGACACGAAATCGGACGTTTCTGGCAGATAGGTCCGCAGCAGACATTGTTCGTTCCGGGATGCTGGCTCAAGGAAGGCAAGAATGAAATATACGTACTCGATCTTTTGGGCTGTAAAGAGCCGGTAATCAAGGGCTTGGAGACGCCTATCCTGGATGATCTGCGCAGTGGTGACAGCAAGGCGGGAGCGAAAAAAGTCATTGACCTGAAATCCGAGACTGCTGTTCATGAAGGCAGTTTCGCACATGAAGGAGGCTGGCAGGAGGTGCGGTTCGACAAGCCGGCAGAGGGAAGATATTTCTGTCTGGAAATGCTGTCTCTCCAGAATGAGGGAGAGAAAGCCGCGATTGCTGAACTGGATATTTTAGGCCCTGACGGAAAACCTGTGTCACGTGAGAACTGGAAAATCAGTTTCGTGGACAGTGAGGATTCCGAGGACGGAAACCATTCCGGAGAGAAAGTGTTTGACCTTCAGGAAAGTACGTTCTGGAGTGCGGCGGCAGGGGAGAAGTGCCCTCATCAGTTGGTGATAGAAATGGAAAGCAATATCCCTGTCACGGGATTCCGTTATCTTCCGCGAGCTGAATCTGGCTGCCCAGGAATGATAAAAGACTACAAAGTCTATCTGAGACAGTATGATTTTACCTACGATGCTTTGGATGAAACTGCTGTCAATGAAGGTCTTGCGATATTGCCTTATCCGCAGAAGGTGGATGTGACCGGCGGAAATCTGATTCTTTCCTCAGGCAGGCTGAGCATCGGGGCTGTTCCGCAGTTCAAGAACGAGGTAGGGCTTTTCATTGACCAGGTGGCAGCGGACAAGGGCATTGACCTGAAAAAGACAGGTGTGAAGAAAGCTGCCATCAGGATTCTGGAGGATGACAGTCTGCAGAATGAAGAGGCGTATGCTCTCTCTGTTTCTGAGGACGGTGTGGTGGTCCGCTCCCGTGGTGCTGCCGGGGCGTTTTATGCTTTGCAGACGCTTTCGCAGATCATGACCGCAAACGAGGACGGTGTCAGCATACCTGAATGTAATATAGAGGATGCCCCGCAGCTCGGCTGGAGGTCGTTTATGCTTGATGAGGGACGTTCGTTCAAGGGGATGGCAGTTGTCAAGCAGCTTCTGGATGATATGGCCCGCCTGAAAATGAATGTATTCCACTGGCACCTGACAGATGACCAGGGCTGGAGAATCGAGATCAGGAAATATCCTCTGCTTACGGAAGTGGGAGCGCGGAGAGATTCTACGCAAGTGGGCTGGTATGAATACAATACGTATGACGGCAAGCCTCACGAGGGGTTCTACACACAGGCTCAGATAAAGGAAATCATCGAATATGCTGCGGCGCGTCATATCACGGTCGTTCCGGAGATAGAAATGCCCGGGCATAGTGCTGCGGCCGTGGCTGCCTATCCGTGGCTGAGTGCTGCAGGCAAGCAGATTCGTGTTCCGTGCAAGTTCGGTGTGCAGTACAATGTCTTCAATCCTGCTGACGAGCGTGTTCTCGGTTTTCTCGAGGACGTGCTGGATGAGGTGATGGACCTGTTCCCGTCCAAGGTTATCCATATCGGCGGCGATGAGGTGAGATATGACGAGTGGAAGAATTCCAGGCAGGTTATGGATTTTATAGCTGAGAACAATCTGGGGTCTCCGGCCGGCCTGCAGGTGTGGTTTACCAATAAGATAGCCTCGTATATCGAGAGCAAGGGGCGTCGGATGATGGGCTGGAATGACATAACCGGTGACCAGCTGCATCATTTTCAGAACGAGGTGGCGGAGACCACGGTGGGGCTTTCGCCTGATGCTGTCGTGCAGTTCTGGTCAGGGAAGCCTGAACTGATGCTCAAGTCTGCCCGCCACGGCAATGACATAGTGAATTCGTTCAATGAATATACCTATCTGGACTACAGCACCGAGTACGATCCTGTCCAGGCCACATATAACTGGAAACCTATTTCCCTGGAGAAGGCCTACAGCTTTTCTCCTGTTCCTGACGGCTTCCCGGAGGAACTGAAGATCAAGGTGATCGGCGCAGGGTGTCAGATGTGGGGTGAGTGGATACCGACTGTAGAAAAGATGAACCGTCAGGTCTATCCGAGGATAGCAGCGTATGCCGAGGCGTTCTGGTCTGCTCCGTCGCAGAAAGACTTTGCCCGCTTCCAGCGCAGCCTTCTCCCGTTCCTGACCCGTTGGAGCAGTCGCTGACGGTCAGGGGGAAAACCCTGTGCATTATGTGTAGATTTTCTGTAGTCTAAAAAGGAAGTAATTTTTGTGAGCCCCTTTGCTATTCCTGACAATCGTTGTCTCACAGAATGGATTTTGTCCGTGAAACCCCGCCTTTTTACGGATAAGTAGTTGATTTTGTGTAACTTATCCGTAAAATACCCTCTTTTTACGGACAAACTGAGCCTTTTGAGTAAACCTTTCTCAGTAATTTGTGACCTTCGGGACAACAAATCGGAAAAAGCATCGTCCGAAGGATTAACTCCGAAGGATTAAACAAGGCATCACAGATGCCGGGCCGGGCAGCCTCGTGTCGATGAGCAACCTCGTGTCGATGGACAGCCGAACAGTTGGACGGCTGAGCAGTGGCATAGCCCGCGGCGAATTGCGAAGCACCTGAGCAAAGCGGGCTTTTGCCGCTGCCAGCGTAATTCCAGCACGCAGGGCTTTCCTCCTTTGCTCTTAAAGTTATAACTACATCACTGACACCCCCATTGACAAAAAATTAAGGGATTTAAAACAAATTTTAAAATTTTAAAATCGTAAAAATTTTCACCGGAAGCGTCTTTTTACAAGTTTTTCGGAAAAATTTTGCATATTATTGTAGCCTTGATTGACACGGATATCGTAGCGGATGCCGTTATTCAAGAGATGTTGATATATCATTTCGAATGATTCAGACATCCCCTCTTTCGGGAGATAAAGAGTCATTTTTCGAGAGACAATCAACCTCGGAGTAGCACCACTATTGAAAATACCGTTACGATACCAGTGTTCGGAATTTTTGATATGTTAAATTAAAACTTTACCTTTATGGATGAAAAGATCAAGGCGAGGTACATCGATCCGATGGTGGATTGGTCCTTCAAACGGCTCTTCGGCAACGAAGTGAACAAAGACATTCTCATTGAATTTCTGAAAGTCATCTTTCCGGAACACGAGATAGAAGACATCACCTATATTCCGGCTGAGCAGTTGGGAATAATGGAGGATGACCGGAAGGCAGTGTTCGATGTGATTTGCAGAACGAAGGAGGGGAAGGATTTTCTTGTTGAAATGCAGTACGCGCCGCAGGAACACTTTTTCGAGAGGGCATTGTACTACACTTCCTTCCCGATTATGAAACAGGGCAAGAAGGCGCAGAGGGATGAGGAGACCGGCATCAAGGAAGAGTGGGACTACAAGCTGGACGGGGTGTA
>ERZ1026929.22-NODE-22-length-89408-cov-10.735073_pt1 | contig 89408 bp, 50 predicted proteins | sample MGYA00519463_ERZ1026929 | MGnify/ENA primary metagenome ERZ1026929 (study PRJEB26926, sample SAMN06164829) | human gut metagenome | biome: ENVO:00009003; feature: ENVO:2100002; material: ENVO:00002003 | host: Homo sapiens | place: USA | collected 2012 ... | reverse complement strand
GAGATGTCTTAGGGTCTCGTGGGCTCGGAGATGTGTATAAGAGACAGACATATATCGGACAATGATCTGAAGCTATATAATCCTTTATCATTTCTTTATGTAATACTGGAGACATTTTCGCATTTTCCTTATATTCATAAATAAAATCAATACAAGTACCATTACAAGTAAGCCAATCACCTGCGGTTAATACGTTAAAATACTTACGCAAATCTTTTTGTACTTTAGAATTTGGTACGGAATTCATATCTCCTGCAAAAAATATGGGTTTATTATATGGTCTTAATTCATTTAAAATCAGAGGTATTGATAACTCTTGATCAGCTTTAGTTAAAGAAAAATGAGTAGCAACAAAAACATAATCATTAAACTCAGCCAACACCATCGTCCGTGCCTCCTCTCTACCTAGAAGTGGAACCCGTTTCACTCGAATTGGTTTTTCTTTCGATAAAATACCAATGCCATATTTTCCTCCCTGATATGGAATAGCTTCAGCAAATGTTGCTTTCATTCCTGTTTGCTTTGCAATTTCACCTAATATATCTTTCCTTTTACTACGAATGGTCATACTATCCACTTCCTGAATAGCTACAACATCAGGATTAACCGATGTAATTATATCTGCAATTCTATTACAATCAGTTTTACCATCCATACCAATTGCATTATGTACATTATACGACATGATTCTCACCATACGATTTTCTTCCGAAATCTCATAAGGCAAATCACATCCTATCTTATCAAATGGTATTTTCTCAAAACCTTGAATATTTTTATATACAAGAGCATCTGGCCTGAATCCTTTCAGCGGATCAGTCACATCCACCCAACCTGGATTTAGAGAAGTACTCCAGTTGTTTTTTAGTTCCAGCCACTGAGTTTCTCCTCTTACTACATTGTTTATATTATAAAACAAGTTTCCCTCTATTATATTATGCTGCGGATAAGATGGATCCATATCCCAGTAAGACACCAAATTCGGATAAACCTCACTGTAAGGAGGCTGTGTATAATTCACTCGGTTTAAACGACTATCTATCACTCCTCCTTTTTCAATCATAAATTTCCCCCACTTTTGCATACGAGCATCAATATGTATTGCAACCGGACACTCCATAAATATATTGTTTTTATAATGATTGTAGTGTCCCCCTCCAATTAAGACAGGAACGGACCCTGCCCTACAATAAATATTTCCATATACTTCTGCTCCACAAGCACCATCATCATGATAAGTTGCAGACACACGATGCCGAGTACTGAAATCATGAAAATAGCAATAGCGTATTACATTGCCTAGCTCCGACGGGTCACGTCCATAATATACAGCTCCCTGATCATCTATTTCATTACATACACGACTAATATTACATAACTCTATAATATTGTCATTGCCATGGAATAAAATTGCCATACTAGGAGCATCATAAATATCACACTTTGATATTCTATTTCCAACTCCATCCAACCATATACCCGGACGATAGGATTTCTCAATTCGATTAAAAGAATGAATCCGACAATTTTCCACATAATTATTACCATGCTCTAACGTCGTACGATTTCCTCCTCCCATGTTGATACCTCCAGCACCCACATTATATATAAGGCAGTTCACAATTCCATTTTCAGTTCCTGCTTTACGGTCAAAAAGAGGGTCATCATATATTTTTCCCATCAAATCACCTATCTGACGGGATAAAGGTTCTCCTCCTTTCTTATTTCCTTCTACATTTCCTTCAAGCAAACTTCCTCGTCCAATACAGATACCTGCCCCCCCCATATTACGTATCGTACATTCTGAAACGATTACTTGATTCGTATTTTCCATATATATTCCAATCTGACGACCATACTCAAATGTTATGCCTTTAATTTTCACATTATTACAGTTTTCTATTGCCATAATGGGAGCATCCAAAAAAGAAAACTGCACATCTTCCACTCTGTCTTTCGCCAAGTAAACATATATCTTTTGTCTCTTCTCATCTACAACATATTCACCTGGCATATCTAACTCTTCCAATAAATTCAAAGCAAACCATCTACGAAAAGGAGCACCAGTCATAAAACCATACAATGTATGCTGAGCCGTATAAATCATTTTGGAAATGGTATCAATTCGTTCTACTTTAATCATATCATCTGCATACCCATGGGCAAAATATCCACCAATCCACAACTCATCAGAGTTCTTCCATGAAGAAGGCCGGTCCTCCAAATAACTAAATATTGGGAAAGAAACCTTTTCCCCATTTTTTGCAATGCCAGACTCCTTAATCTTCCCTATCAGCACAGTAGAGTCATTAGGCCAACGCGATAAATTCAAAGGCTTACCGTCTATAAAAACTTCTGTCCATGTAGAAATACTAGGACGCCCAAATCCCACAGCATGAAGCCCTATCAGCTTTTCATTTAAAGAAGCAAAATCAATTTCTTTTATATATTTCCGTACTTGTGGCTGCAAGCGTTCCAATACATCAGAATCTTTCACCTTCTTCAAATTAGATGGAAGTAGTTTCTTTCCTCCTGATATTATTACTTTATCTATTCCATATGGATATATGGCAAGGTTACTTCTATTTACTTCTAATGTTTTAGCTTGTTCATATACTCCAGCACGAAGGACAATATCTACAGGAACATTCACATCTATTTCCTTGGCTTGACGAAGTGCCTCTTCTACAGTACGTAATGGTTTTAACAAAGATCCAACTGCATTGTCATTACCATTGGGAGATACATAAATAGTATGGCGGGGTACAGCAAAAAGTTGTACCGTGCAAAAACATATTCCCGCTAAAAGTATTTTCTTCATGTTCATAAGTAATCCATTTTACAAAGCAAAATTGTTTTTTCAAGAATTTGAATTTACATACAACTAAATAAAAATCGTTCATACAGTATAAAATAAGGATGTAGATTCGTTGATCAATCAGAAAGATTATTTTCCAACAAAAGGAATATCCTCTTCATATTTATTAAATTTATAAGCTAACCATAAACCATATAATATTTAAAATAAAGATATGCATCAATCACACATAGCTTCATTTATATGACAAATCCAATGTATAGGTTCCTAAAACCTAAATATGAAATTTTTGTCATATGAATAAAGTTTAACTTTTGCCCCTAACAACCAACAACTAAGTGTTTTTAAATGCCCTATTTGCCTTTCACACCTTTCACACATTCTCCATAAATAGAACTTTTACCTAAATAGTGAATGGCATGAAGGGCCTGAAACATGATTTATGCTATTTCTATTGAAAACTTACAGTATATTTTTAATAAAGTGACAAACTTATAACAAATACTATTGCACATTGCAAATTCGAAATGAACTGCCTCTCTCTTTTAATAAATCTTTAACATAACAGAATAACTTATTCATTTTTCCATATCTTCTCAACCTCTTCTGCCAAAGCCTGCTGTCTGTTATATTTCAATGGATGCTCTAACGTAAAATCATGAGTAACTAACCATGTAAAAACTCCTTTCCATCCTTTTGCCTTGGCAGTTCTTACGATATCGCGTACATCGTCTGTAGTCCATACAGCATGTTCTCCTCCTACTAATCCATCCGTATATGCAGCCTGTCCATACTTTTCATATAATTGATTAAAATTCAAAGTTCCTTTTCCTCTAATATTTTTACCAACTTTTGCTTCAGGAAGCATAAACGAATAATAACCTATACCACATAGCATGTTAACTTTCCTGCTAGAAGTAAATTCTTCTGGATAAGCTTTCTCCCAAATGCTCATTTTCTCATACTTAACATTTACATCCATCCGCTTCAGCTGAGGATTGTAGGCTAAATACTGCATAACATTAATATTATCTACAATTCCTTCACCTACAATCTTTTCCCATTTCATATACTTCCCCTCATGACTATTTACAACGGCATCATCCGGAAAACAATTATCTTGATAAGACTTATCAACAGTTGGCTGAATCGCACATACAGAAACTTTCATACCCAAACGTTTACTTTCTTGCATCAATTCTCTATATCCTTGTGCCTGACGTTCTGTTGGAGGAAATTCAAAATCAAAGTCCAAACCTACACAGCCAAATTTATGTGCAAAACGATTCAAGCGATGAGCGTAAAGCATAGTCTTTTCATGATCTTCCAACACCACACCAAGACTGCCTCCCGTCAACCAACAATAAGGAGTTTGACTAAGCCAAATGTCAATACCCTTCTTTTTAAAATACTTCACTACTTCCTTTACAACTTTCTTTGAGCAAAGCATTTCCCTTTGTTTTTGTTCATCAATAGAATCACCTTTATAATCTATTCCATCGAATACGGCAGGCCATTCATCTCTATTCCAAGAAGTAATAATACTTCCATCTTTCCCAGTCATAAAAACACCATTTATCAATGCTACATCCGAAATGCCGTTCCAGTTATACTTATCAAGTAAAGGTTTCACTTCTGAAGCCTCTAGCTTATGCATGTTCAACATGGATAAAGATACGTAAGCCAAACTTATAAAATCCTTTTCTTTAGCAGTTATAGGTTGAGAAATAACCATAGACAAATTAACAACCAATAGAAGTATAATTAAAATGTTCTTCATAAGTATTCAAAATTTATTATAAGACATAAAGAAAGAGACCTAAAACTATGTTTTATACAGACCATAGTCCAGGTCTCTTTTTCATTCAATGTAACAACAATCTTTTATTACCTTTTATTCTATATCTCCAATCTTTAAATTATCGAATCTATAGGCATGACCTCCTCCCACATAGCGAAGAGCCAAATAAACCCGCTTTTCATTTGCAAATTTTGAAGTTCCCAAATTTACTTCAACCTTTTTATTAGGTAAAGAGATAGCAGGAGCTTCAGCCGTATTAGTCAAATCTTGTATTATTTCCCAATGTGCACTAAAAGCATCACCTTCATAATCCAATGAACCAACTAATTGGAATACATCACCATCTAAAGCCGGATTCTTATTTCCTGCTCCCCATGTATAAGAAAATACCTTATTTTGCATATCAGCAATATTAAATACAGGGAAGATAGCAAAACCTTCTGCTCGAGAAGTCGTACTTCCATTTATAAGTAATGCCTGAGCAGAATTGTTAAATTGCTTAAATAGTAAAGTTCCGTTTGGATTACTTTGGAAGGTCCATCCATCTTTCACATAAGGTTGCCCTGTAGTTGTAGCTGTTTGGAAATCATCAGAAAATCCTAAAATTGCAGGAATAGGGAAGTTCTGAGTAATATGAATCTTACAAACATTTTGGTCCTGTCTATTTACAAAAATCAAATCAGCTTCACGATTCTCCGTCCCTTCCATATTGGGTTCCACCGTTACATGCATTGGAACTTCTATAACAGCTTCTGAATCTTTGAAAGAAGCAGGAGTAGTCTTAATCCATCCTTCTCCTCCAGCTAGATAATCAATACGGAAATCTACTCCATAATTATATAATACATTCAAATCAAACTCAGTTCCCTTATAAAAAACCTCTCTGTCTCCCATAGGTGAAACTTCCAATGCTGGTAAGGTGTTGACCGGTTGTATCACTAGCACAGAATCAATTACAGGATTATCTTTAAAGAAAGTATTAATCTTTATATAGCAACATCTTTCCTCTGTTCCACGATTTGCATCAACAGCAACAGTCAAGGTATCTCGCCCACTAAACAAACTTTTCTCTAAGTGGCACCAAGAAACATTTGTAGAGGCTTCCCATGAAGAAGAGGCGTTAATTATTATATCAAAAGAAGATTTTGTGTCAATATTCAACTCATGCTCAGTTTCCACTACAAAAAACCGCTCAGGAAAAAATTCAGAAGGAATTTTTGTATCATCTTTACATCCAGTAAATAGCATTACTAGTGAACATAAGACACACAATCCTATATATTTTTTTCTATTAAAATTAATATTTTTCATAAAAATGTCTATTTATTCAGTTTACTTTAACATCCATCATTTCTCTTATATCAATACCCAATAGCCGATTCATTAGCAATCTTTGGCCAACCTGGATTTTGATAAATTACAGATGCATCTGGATTATTAGTATCAGGTGAAGTTAAAACAAAATGAATGGCAGCTATCGGCTCTAGATAATTGGCATCACACCATGTATATCCATCAAACAAGAGGTTATTCTTAGTTACAACCTGATAAGGACGAAGATAAGTGGTTCCACTGATCTCTTTACTTGAAACATTTGCTACTTTATTGGGAGTACCTGTAGGAATTAGTTTCCCTTCATACATTTTTTCAATTTCTCCTCCCCACAAATTAAATCCTTCAATTTGATAATTTTTCACATTATCTAATGAACGCCATCTTTTTAAATCTCCCATTCTAAATCCTTCACTCATAAGCTCAATACGACGTTCACGACGAATATTAAATAAAGTAGGAGAAATTAGTTCATTACCAGAATATTTTGCCCAATCATTTTCTTTTGATAAATCAGTAGTATTAATTGTAACTTCTAAATCATCAGAAACTCCAGCCCGACGTCTGATAGCTTTCCAGTAATCAATAGCTTTAGCATCTAAGCTCCCATTTAATTCATATACAGCTTCTATATAATTCAAATAGGCTTCTACACCTCTGAAAACAATACAACCATAGCTATTAACTTTCCCTGAATAAGTAGGATATTGATTGGGATCATAATTTAAAAATTTACGTGGAGCATAGCCGGTAGGAACTCTTTCAGCTTCCGGATTTAAAATCAACGGCGCTTCAAAAGCCAAGCCTTCAACGCTAGAAGAAGATAATCTCAACGTATCAGTAGGAGCTGCAATAAACAATTGCAAACGTCTATCTCTATCTATTTTAAACTTCTCCAAATCTACATCACCCTGATACCCTGAATTAGCAGCATAAATAGGCAAACCATTTTGCATCAAGAAAGCATCTACCATACCACGAGTATAACCTAAGTTTCCACCTCCTTTAGATAAATATACACCAACCGAATGTCCAACACCTAATGATGCATCATAAGCTCTCCACATCAAAATTTCATTTATCGGCTCCATATCTACAGCACCAAACATTTCAAAATACGGATTCCATCCATAAGGATTGCCATCCACCGGATTGACCACATCTGTACTTTCTGTTAATGTTACTGCATCAGCTACTTGTTCAGCTGCCTTCTTTGCCTCGGTTAGAAAAAACTGAATTTCTTTATCAATATCTATTTTAAAATCTTTATTATAGTCCATTTTGGCCCCAGGCCATCCCGGTCCCCCAGGTACACGATCAGTACCTTTATGATACTTCAACCAAGTCCCTTCAAACAAAGCAACACGAGATTTAAATAATAATGCAACTTTCTTTGATAAACGATTCTTTCCATTAGGACTTGTCTCTAGCATCATATTAATTGCTTTATCTAAGTCATCCAAAATAAAACGAGCCACTTCATTACGTGGACGACGTATACTTGCTTTAGTTAAAGTTTCATGATCATCTGGCAAAGTTTCTGTTATAATAGGAAAATCTCCCAATGATACTAATTTACTATAATAATTGTACGCACGCATGAAATACATCTCACCAATATAATGACGAATATTTTCTTCACTACCAGAAATCGTTCCTGCCTCATATTTGGGTAAAACACGTTCAAAGAAATAATTTGCCTTGCGTATTGCCGTAAAGTCCCATGCACCATCTTTCTCAGGAACCCTTTTTTCCCCAGGTACCCATAATGCCGTATTACCACTACTTGCTGCTTGGTTATCAGTATCATTGTCATTAGCCATCGGACCTATAGAAAATACATCTGGATTATATGTCGCAAAATTATAACAACCTAAAGAATAAGCAGCCAAATCTCCTTCATTTGCAAAATAGATTTCTGGAGTAATTTTATCTAAAGGCTCTCTATCTAAAAAATCGTTACAAGAAGTAAATGCAAACATTCCCAATGATAGAACAACCACTTTTATTTGAAAATATTTTTGTTTCATAACAAAATAATATTACATATTAACAGTTAAACCAAATGAAATAACTTTCGACAATGGATAGGTTTTACCAGCGCCCCAACTATCCATATTACCTAATGCTTCCGGATCGAACATACTTGCCAGTTTTGTTCCAGTCCATAAATTATCCCCAGAAACATAAATTCTACACTTATTTAAATGTAACTTATTCGCCCATGCTTTAGGTAATGTATATCCTATTTGGACATTCTTCAAACGAATATAAGCAGCATTCTGTAAATAACGAGTTTGTGCCTGTTGGTTTTTAGAAGTCGAAATATCAGGGCGCGGATAGTATGCATCCAGATTTGCTCCCATAGGATGTCCTTCAGGACGGAAATAATCCCAATGTTCCTCCAATGCTGTACATTGATATAAATTATTTACTACTCCCCAGAACATAGCTCCTTGTTGTCCTGCTTGCGGCATGAAGTCTCGTTTACCTACACCTTGAAAAAACATTGAAAAATCAAAACCTGCATACGCAGCATCCAATATAATACCATAATTAAAACGAGGTGTTGAATTTCCAATGATAGTCTTATCTCCATGATCTGATAATGTATTTTGTCCAGGACTGATTTGTCCATCACCATTAACATCAACATACATAATATCACCAGCTCCCCACTTACTTCCAATTTTATTTTGTCCTCCATTAGGCAAGGATGCCAAATGCTCTTGCATCTCCTCATCTGTTTTTGCGATACCTTTAGTAACATACCCCCAATACGTTCCACTTAACTTACCTGCATACCAATCACCTATCGCATCAGTTGTGTTAGGATAACGAAGAACTTTTGCTTGCGCATCTGATAAATTAAATTTAATTCCATAATCTACTTTTCCTATTCTATCTCTCCATTGAATATCAAAATCAAAACCAACAGATTGCATATCAGCATTATTTGTTTTAGGAACAGCAATACCTAAAACAGCTGGTAACTGAGGAGCCGGACCTACCATGTCTAATGTTTTACGCTTGAAATACTCAATACTACCTGTTAAACGATTAGAAAACATTCCAAAATCTAAACCGATATTGAATGAACGAACACGCTCCCAAGTAAGCAAAGTACTAACCAAAGCTGGTATACCAGCTGTATTGGTCAAAGCTCCATCCAATAACCATTTACCTTTACCTATCGTTAACGGCATTGTTTCGAAAAAAGGATAAAGCGAAGAAGTATTCTGATTTCCTAATTCACCCCAAGAAGCCTTAAATTTTAACATATTTACCCATTTTTCCATTGGTCTCCAGAAATTTTCTTTAGCAACATTCCATCCTGCAGAAAACGAAGGAAAAAAATTCCATCTCTGGTCACGCAAAAAGCGAGAAGTTCCATCATAACGTCCATTCAACTCCAACAAATAACGTTCTTTATAATTATAGTTGATGCGACCAAAGAAACCAGCAGTGGCCCAATCACTATACCCACCAGTAGCTAAATCTTCCAATGTCGCTGTATTTAACGTAGGTACATCACTTGATATAATTCCATCACGTTGCCCACTCAGGCTACGAGCATTATTTACTTCTGCATTAAAACCAGCCATAACTTTAATATAATGATTTTCAAACTGACGTGAATAGTCACTATAAACATTCACCGTATAAAAATCTGTTTTGGAAGCTGTTTCCGTCACACGAGATTGTCCTGCTACTAATTTATTATTAGATGGAATGTCATAAGGTTTTCCATATGCATCATGAGCTTGAAGCGCCTCAATATCCGTATGATTAAAAGCTGTATTAATTCGTGCGTTTCCTTCTAAATGAATATTCCACCCTGGTAAAGGATTAATAATTACAGACAGTTGTTGCATAATTTGATTATTATCTTCTTTCTGTCGCCCTCCATCTTGTAAATGAATAATCTGACTTTGCTGAATTGGATAACCATTAGGATCAATAGCAGGATAATTCGGCCAACGTCTTAATATCTCATGAAAAAACAAACCTGTCAAATAAGAAGGTGCATCATAGTTAGTCTTAAACCATTTAGTATTGTAAGAGAAACTGATATATTTGTTAATTTTTCCTGAAATTTTTCCATTTAATGTATAACGATAATAGCTATCATTCGCATATCTTAGTAGACCTTCTTGATCCATAAAATTACCAGATACATAGTAGTTTAACTTATCTGTACCTCCACTAACGGATAAACTATGTTCTTGAGAAAGTGCCCAATCTTTATAATGTAATTTATACCAGTCTGTATCAGCATTAGCTTCTCCAAAACTATATGTACCGTTATTCGTTATCGGAACTACAAGACCTATTTCTCCTCTATTACGAGCTGCTATATTATCTATTACTTGCTGACTGAATTGAGGTGCCTGACCTGCATTTGTTTTAGCATCATTCAAATAATGTACAAAACGATAGGAATCCATAGTTTCCGGTTGATTCAACGGACTATTCCAACGAAAATTATTTGAATAACTAACAGTTGCCTTTCCTTCTTTACCTTTCTTTGTTGTTATCAAAATAACCCCGAAAGGAGCACGAGAACCATACACTGAAGCTGAAGCTGCATCCTTCAATACAGAAATACTTTCTATATCTTGAGGGTTCAACATATTCATATTTCCTTCTACTCCATCAATTAGAACTAAAGGAGATGCAGTAGAACCACTTCCAATTGTACCAGCTCCACGAATAGAAACAGAAGGTGTGCTATTTAACATACCACCATCATTTCCAACACTTACATTCATACCAGGAACAACTCCTTGTAAAGCTTGAGTTACGTTTTGAACCGGACGAGATTGAAAAGCCTCCTCTGTAACCTGACTAACAGAACCTGTTAAATTAACCTTTTTCTGCGTGCCGTAACCAACAACAACAACTTCATCCAACACTTCCGTATCTTCTTTCAAAACAATATTTGACAATGACTTTGATGTTGCCGATAGTACAACTTTCTTATAACCAATATAGGATATATCCAACTTCGCATTTGTACCAGATACATTTAAAGTGAAATTACCATCAAAATCGGTTACTGTACCGTTTGTAGTACCAACTTCTACGATAGTAGCACCAATTATAGGTTCCCCATTAGCGTCTACCACTTTTCCTTTTACTGTATGACGAGAAGATTGCTGCGAACTAGAAGAAGTAACACGAGAGTCTATCTCTTTTGTAGATAAAACAATCTTTTTATCAAGTACGGAATAAGTGACGTTGGTTCCATCAAACACCTGATTTAAGACATCGAATATATCTCCTTTTTTTGATGAAACAGAAACACGACGATTTACATTGACAAGTTTATTATTATAAAAGAAATCATATCCCGACTGCGCTTCAATATCTTTAAGAATTTCTGCTACTGTTTCATTCTTTGCTTCTATGTTCACTGTTACCCCTTGGGCATATAAACCTGAAGCATAGCTTAATCCCAAAGAGCAAAGGGATAAGAAAACAGATAGTTTCATAGTTCGTGAAAATTTTATCGAGGTAAGCCATTGAATTTTTCTAGAAATTCCTAACCTCGAAAATGAGTTAGTAGATTCTTTTTTCATTGTTTGTTCTAAATGAGAATTAAAGTTAGATTTAATTATTTCATATCACTACCGGTCAACGTTGAGTATATTTAAAACAAGATACGCCAATATCTTATTTAAAAAACCGGAAACAGATTAAGCTCAAGAAGTATCTACTAGTATAAATAAATGTGTTATCATAAATATTTTTTATAGGTTATTAAAGTTTTAACTTTCTTATTTTTCACCTTTCCATTACTCTTTTTAAGAAAGTCTTTACATATATATGACAAAGAACAACCAACTGTTCCTAAACAAATATGAAGTTTTTTTTATTTTCTAAAAAAATATTTTATTAAACATTTGTTATACAGCACTTTATTTAAGAGAAACATTTACCATAAAATCATTGTTTTCATAAAAAATAAATCAGCCTTATTTTTATTACTAAAATCAAGTTCACTAAAAGCCTTTGATTTCTGAGTTATAAAATACAAAAAAGCCTGTTTAGTTTTATACGCTTTTTTGTATATAAAATCAAACAGGCTTTTAGTATTGAAATAAAACAATAAATAGTTTCTCAAAATTTGGAATACATCATTCAAATGCTTACCTTTATACTTGAGAATTAAAGTTAGAATTGATAGGAAATGTTTGGCGCCAAACAACATTTCCATAAAATCAATTACAAAAGAAGCATACCCTTATGTAAAATTAGGTATGCTTCCTTTTTTTAATATATTTCTATCTCAGTTCTTTGATTCAACTTATCATGACTATCTACATATCTCCATTGTATAGCAGATGAAATCCGGAAATACTCCAAAATTGTTTCTAAACGCTGATTTGTAAAGGTACCAGTAAAAGCTCCATCCAAATGAGGATTACTTAATATGAACTTCACATTATAGCGTTTTTCTAAAGCATGTAATGCCTCTTTTAAAGGTGTATTACTAAATATAACCTTTCCGTCTTTCCATGCCGTTTCCACTAGACAAGATGTTTTATCTAGCTTTGCAGCAGCATTTTTTACATCATAAATTACTTTTTGTCCTGGAGTTAAGGATATCCGCTTACTTTCTCCTGACAAATTATAACCAAAAACAACTTTACCTTTTACCAATGTAACTGTCACTTCCGGCTCCTCTTGATATGCTTCTATATTAAAGCTAGTACCCAAAACCTCTACTTGAGTTTTACCCGGAGCTGATACTATAAATTTTTTATCAGGATTTCTATACACATCAAAATATGCTTCTCCTTGTAATTCCACTTTACGCGTTTCTTCCCCTCGAAAAGAAGAAGGATAGCGTAATTCAGAATTAGAATTCAAACATACTACAGAACTATCCGGTAAAACAATTTTAGCTGTCATACCAGGACTCGTTCTTGCTTCCAACATTTGAATTTCGTTATCTCTATGCACCCAATACTCCATCAATAAGGCAGCAAGTACTGGAAGAAAAAGTATAGCAGCAGCACGCTCCAACCAATCCCATCTAATTATTCTCTTTTGAACCGTAATCTTCCTCTTTACCTTCTTTAAAGCTTTTTCTGTATCTATTTTTTCACTCATCTTAAGTGTATCAGTTGCCAGACAAAGCATCCCGACTTGCCGAGCTATTTGGTGATTTTCTTCTGACTCATGAATCCATGATTCAACTCTAGCCCGTTCTTCTTCTGTTCCTTGCCCTTCATAATAAGCAAGAAGCAAATCCTCCATATTATTTTGGTTTTCTTCCATATTAAATACAATACCCCCTTTTATTAAAAGACAATCACCAACGAATGATTCCTAAAGCAAGCAGATATTTTTTACAAAAAAATAACAGTTCAACAAATATAGAAAAGTCTTATTAAAATGCATAAAAATATACCCCGAATTTTTTCGGGGTATAAAATATAGGAAGAACAAAAAATTTGAAATCATTGTTTCCTTTAAAACTCACTCGTAAAATGGAATTTAATATGCTTGAAGTCCATCTGAGCCATCTGAAGAACATAACCGCTATCGGCCAGGAATACATCACGTCCCTCACGGTCTTTCGCCATATACTGGTATTTACGTTTCTTGAAGGCTTCCAGTTCAGCCGGATCATCACTTTCTATCCAGCATGCTTTATACAGACTGATAGGTTCCCAACGGCATTTAGCATTGTATTCATTCTCCAGACGATACTGAATAACCTCAAATTGCAACTGACCTACTGTTCCGATAATCTTTCGACCATTAAACTGATTGACAAACAACTGAGCAACACCTTCGTCCATCAGCTGATCAATACCCTTATTCAACTGCTTGGTTTTCATCGGGTCAGCATTTTCTATATACTTGAACATTTCAGGAGAGAAGCTAGGCAAGCCTTTAAAATGAAGCACTTCTCCTTCAGTCAATGTATCTCCGATCTTAAATGTTCCGTTATCAGGTAATCCAATAATATCACCGGCCCAAGCCTCATCGACCGTAGTCTTACGCTGCGCCATAAACTGAGTAGGCGAAGAAAAACGCATTGTCTTGTTATGGCGTACATGTAAATAAGGCGTATTACGAGTAAACTTACCCGAACAAACCTTACAGAAAGCAACACATGAACGATGGTTCGGGTCGATATTTGCCGTAATCTTAAAGACAAAACCTGTAAACTTTGGCTCATCTGGCATTACAGCACGTTCTTCCGCTTGTACAGGACGAGGACTAGGTGCAATTTCGACGAAACAATCCAACAATTCCTGCACACCGAAGTTATTTAATGCAGAACCGAAAAATACAGGTGCTAATTCGCCTTTCAGGTATTCATCTACATTGAAAGCCGGATATACTCCGTCAATCAGTTCCAGCTCACCACGCAATTTATCAGCAAGTGGTGTACCAATATGATTATCCAGGTCTTCTGTATGGATATCAACTTCTACCTTTTCAGTTACTACCTGCTTGGAAGGCTGAAACAAATTCAACTTCTGTTCGTAGATGTTATATACCCCCTTAAAACGAGGACCGCTTTCAATAGGCCATGTCAGAGGACGAACATTGATAACCAGTTCTTCTTCCAGTTCATCCAACAAGTCGAACGGATCTTTTGCTTCACGGTCCATCTTGTTGACGAAAATAATAACAGGAGTGTTACGCATACGACATACTTCCATCAGCTTACGTGTCTGCGTTTCCACACCCTTTGCACCATCCACAACAATAATAACACTATCTACAGCAGTAAGTGTACGGTAAGTATCTTCCGCAAAGTCCTGGTGTCCCGGAGTATCCAGAATGTTGATTTTATAGTCGTGATAATCAAACTCCATCACAGAAGTTGTTACAGATATACCACGTTGCTTTTCGATGTCCATCCAGTCGGATGTCGCAGTTTTCTTAATCTTATTCGACTTAACAGCTCCAGCCACCTGAATCTGTCCACCGAAAAGCAATAACTTTTCAGTCAACGAAGTCTTACCGGCATCCGGATGCGCAATAATCGCAAATGTACGTCTTCTTTCTATTTCAGCGTTCATTCTTATTTATCTATTTACCTTTTTATTTATCTTGATAACAGTTTATCGATACATTCTTTCAGGCTGTCTACCCAATAAGGAATTTCTATGCCATACGTTTCCTTAATTTTCGTTTTATCGAGTACGGAATAATGAGGACGGTTCGCCTTTGTAGGATATTCTTCCGTATGAAGAGGTCTAAGTTTACAAGTTCCAATACCAGCCAGATGATGAATCATCTGAGTAAAATCGAACCACGAACAAACTCCTTCATTACTATAATGATATATACCTGGAACAATACCTTTATTGATAGCTGCAAAAATAGCAACAGCCAGATCACGCGCATAAGTAGGAGTTCCAATCTGATCGAATATTACTCCTAATGCTTCTTTTTCCTTACCCAAACGAATCATAGTCTTCACGAAGTTATTTCCGAAAGTAGAATATAACCACGCAGTACGGATAATCATCGTATTGGAACAATATTTCATAGCCTCCTGTTCACCGGCAAGTTTAGTCGTTCCATAAACAGAGTCAGGACAAGTAGCCTGTTCTTCCTTATAAGGAATATGCGCAGTCCCATCGAAAACATAATCGGTAGAAACCTGTACCAGATATCCTCCACGGCTTTGAATAGCCTTTGCCAAATATCCCGGAGCAAAATGATTCAGCTTGTCACAAAGTTCTCTATCATCTTCCGCTTTATCAACAGCAGTATATGCTGCGCAATTCACAATAATATCTATTTGATGATCAGTTACGAAATTCATCACAGCCTGCTCATCACATATATCCAGTTCAGCAACATCTGTAAAAAAGTATGTATACTCTTTATTAACCTCTGCAAGCAAACGCATTTCATTACCCAATTGTCCGTTTGCTCCTGTAATCAAAATATTCTTCATCTCACTATTTGATTTATTCCAGATCCAGTTCTCCCTGTTTATCCTTTATATAATATCCGGCAAGCATAGCCAGTAAATCTCCTATTACTTTCAATGCTTTCTGTGTGCCTTCGGTAATTTCCTTTTTCTGAAGCTTCAACATCAGGACACCATACATGGCATCAAAACAAGTTTCAAGTTCAGGCACATCTTTATCGGCTCCTTTTGAGCGTAATTCCACAATAAAAGGCAAGGCTTTATAATAAGCTGCGCTATAATACGGAAATTTAGGAGAAGCCAGCAAACGCAAATGCAAATCAGTCAACCAGACGATTATATTTTTATTAATCTGGATATGCCCTTTTTCCATCACACCCTCATCATGCATCATATTAATAAGATCGGCATACCATTGTATCAATGCTTTTTTCTGCTCTTCCGACAATGAAGGATAAGGCTCTACAATATTTTTTTTAATCCGCTCTATATCAAAACCGTTAGCACGAATCAAATCTTCCACCTGCCACATATACAGCAGGTATTCGGCAATATTCTGTTGTTTTAATTGTTGAGAAATATACATATCAAGATAAAGATTTTCCTGCAATAGCCAATACGATACCAATAATCGAAGCAATTATCACTACCACGCCGATAATACGATTCAAAATCCAAATACCTCGTACATTAAAGCGTGTACGTACCTTATTTACAAAATAGGTAATGCCAAACCACCATGTCAAGGCTCCTATGATAATAGCGAGATATCCCACCAATTGAAATCCCAACGGACTACCCGGCATTACAAACGAAAAGCGGGCAAACAAACCAATAAAAAGAAAGATTATCAATGGGTTGGAGAATGTAACAAAAAAAGCAGTAATAAAATTATGAAGATAAGTACCACGATTGGCAGAAGTGGGGCGAAGAGATTTTACCGGATTACTGCGAAAAGTATATATACCGAAAGCCAGCAACATTATACTACCAACAATCTGAAGAAAAATCTGGTGTTTAAGAATCAGCTCATCCATAAAGCTCATGCCGTACCCTGTTATCAAGGCGTAACATATATCGCTTAAGGCAGCTCCCAAACCTGTTACAAAACCAAACCAGCGTCCCTTGTTCAGTGTCCGCTGAATACAAAGCACGCCCACAGGCCCAAGAGGAGCTGAAACCACTACCCCAACAATAAACCCTTTCACCAATAAATCCAGTATAGTAACCTGTTCTATCCAATTCATAGTGCAAAGATGCTACTTTTTTTATAAAGTACCTATATTTCGTTTCGTTTTTCTTTCGTACAAAAAGGAGTTTATGTAACTTTGCACTGCATTATTCCGATAATAAGATTATCATTTTAACAAACATAAACAAGTGCTATGATTCTATTTTTCAGAACACCCACTAACAGTGTAATTGCTACCGAATGTAGTAAAGAACTGAACTCTGAAGACATCAAGAAATTATGTTGGCTGTACAGCGACGCTACTGTCGAAGTGGAAGAAAACCTTAAAGGCTGGTTCATCGGTCCACGACGTGAAATGATTACTCCGTGGAGTACAAATGCCGTCGAAATTACTCAAAACATGGGTCTGGAAGGCATCCGCCGTATCGAGGAATATTTTCCGGTAAAAGATGAAAACGCAGATCATGACCCGATGCTGCAACGTATGTATCACGGGCTGGATCAAAAAATATTCGATGTAAACATTAAGCCTCAGCCAATCGTTTACATTGAGAACCTAGAAGAATATAACGAACAGGAAGGTCTTGCACTTTCACGTGAAGAAATGGACTATCTGCTGAAAGTAGAAAAAGACCTGGGTAGAAAACTGACAGACTCTGAAGTTTTCGGATTTGCACAAATCAATTCAGAACACTGCCGCCACAAAATATTTGGTGGAACATTTATCATCGACGGACAAGAAATGGAATCATCACTTTTCCAGATGATCAAAAAAACCACTCAAGAAAATCCTAACAAAATCATTTCTGCCTACAAAGACAATGTGGCATTTGCTGAAGGTCCGGTAGTAGAACAATTTGCTCCGAAGGATCACTCAACTTCCGATTATTTCATCATCAAAGACATAAAAACAGTTATCTCTCTGAAAGCAGAGACACACAACTTCCCGACAACCGTAGAACCATTTAATGGTGCTTCTACAGGTACAGGAGGAGAAATCCGTGACCGTATGGGCGGTGGTAAAGGTTCATGGCCTATTGCGGGAACTGCTGTTTATATGACTTCATACCCACGTACAGACGAAGGCCGTGAATGGGAAAATATCCTTCCTGTACGCAAATGGCTGTATCAGACTCCTGAACAAATCCTGATTAAAGCGTCGAATGGTGCTTCTGACTTCGGTAACAAATTTGGCCAGCCACTGATTTGTGGTTCTGTACTTACTTTCGAACACCAGGAAAACAATGAAAAATATGCTTACGATAAAGTAATCATGCTTGCCGGAGGTGTTGGATACGGTACTCAACGCGACTGCCTGAAGGGTTCTCCCGAAGCTGGTAATAAAGTAGTTGTGATGGGTGGTGATAACTACCGCATCGGTTTAGGTGGTGGTTCTGTATCATCTGTAGAAACAGGACGTTATTCTTCAGGTATCGAGTTGAACGCTGTACAGCGTGCCAATGCAGAAATGCAGAAACGTGCTTATAACGTAGTACGCGCATTGTGTGAAGAAGATGAAAATCCGATTGTTTCTATCCACGACCACGGATCGGCCGGACACGTTAACTGTTTGTCTGAGTTAGTAGAAGATTGTGGTGGTCTGATTCACATGGACAAGCTTCCTATCGGCGACGAAACATTGTCTGCAAAAGAAATTATTGCCAACGAATCTCAAGAACGTATGGGATTGCTGATTGATGAAAAAGCAATCGAACATGTACAGAAGATTGCCGACCGCGAACGTTCTCCGATGTACGTTGTTGGAGAAACAACAGGCGATCACCGTTTTGCATTCGAACAAGCTGATGGCGTACGTCCGTTCGACTTGGCAGTAGACCAGATGTTTGGTTCTTCTCCTAAAACATACATGGTAGACAAGACTGTAGAACGTCATTATGAAAATGTATCATACGATACTGCAAAATTAAATGAATATATCCGTCAGGTACTGCAATTGGAAGCAGTAGCTTGTAAAGACTGGTTAACCAACAAGGTAGACCGTTCAGTTACAGGTAAGATTGCACGCCAGCAGTGCCAGGGTGAACTCCAGTTGCCGTTGAGCGACTGTGGTGTTGTAGCTCTTGATTATCGTGGAGAAAAGGGTATTGCAACAGCATTAGGTCATGCACCTCAGGCTGCATTGGCAAATCCTGCTGCTGGTTCTGTACTTGCTGTTTCAGAAGCTCTGACCAATATCGTATGGGCTCCTATGGCAGAAGGGCTCGACAGTATTTCTTTATCAGCCAACTGGATGTGGCCTTGCCGCTCACAGGAAGGTGAAGATGCACGTTTGTATACAGCAGTAAAAGCTCTGTCTGATTTCTGCTGCGCATTACAAATCAATGTGCCTACTGGTAAAGACTCTTTGTCAATGACTCAGAAATATCCGAACGGAGAAAAAATCATCAGCCCGGGAACTGTTATAGTTTCTGCAGGAGGAGAAGTTTCGGATGTCAAGAAAGTTGTTTCTCCAGTTATGGTCAACAAAGACAAGTCAACTTTCTACCACATCGACTTCAGTTTTGACGAACTTCGTTTAGGTGGTTCTGCATTCGCTCAGTCACTGAATAAAGTTGGTGACGACGTACCAACCGTACAGAATCCGGAATACTTCCGCGATGCCTTCCTTGCTATTCAAGAACTGGTAGACAAACAACTGATTCTTGCCGGACACGATATTTCAGCCGGAGGTATGATTACTACTTTACTTGAAATGTGTTTCGCTAACACAGAAGGTGGTATGGAAATCAACCTCGACAAAATTAAGTGCGATGATATCGTCAAGATTTTGTTTGCTGAAAACCCAGGTGTTATCATTCAGGTAGCAGACAAACACAAATCTGAAGTAAAGAAGATTCTGGACGAAGCCGGTGTAGGTTATGTCAAGATTGGTGTTCCTACAGAAGAACGTCATATCTTAGTAACTAAACACGATGCAACTTATCAGTTCGGCATTGATTATCTGCGCGATGTATGGTATTCTACTTCATATCTGCTCGACCGCAAACAGAGTATGAACGGATGTGCCAAGAAACGTTTCGAAAACTATAAGCAACAACCTTTGGAAGTTGTATTCGATAAATCATTCACTGGTAAATTATCACAGTTCGGCCTTGATCCCGACCGTCGTACACCAAGTGGAATCAAAGCTGCCATTATCCGTGAAAAAGGAACCAACGGTGAACGCGAAATGGCATACATGCTCTACTTGGCTGGATTCGATGTGAAAGATGTTACCATGACTGACCTGGTAAGCGGACGAGAAACTTTGGAAGACATCAACATGGTAGTTTACTGTGGTGGTTTCTCTAACTCAGACGTATTAGGATCTGCAAAAGGTTGGGCAGGAAGCTTCTTGTTTAATCCGAAAGCTAAAGCAGCCCTCGACAAATTCTACGCTCGTGAAGATACGCTGTCACTGGGTGTTTGCAACGGTTGCCAGTTGATGATGGAACTTGGTCTGATTACTCCGGAAGACAAGAAAAAAGGCAAGATGCTGCACAACGACTCTCACAAATTCGAATCAGCATTCTTGGGTGTAACAGTACCGATGAACCGCAGTGTAATGTTCGGATCTTTGAGTGGTTCAAAACTGGGTATCTGGGTAGCTCACGGAGAAGGTAAGTTCTCATTGCCTTATCCGGAAGATCACTACAACGTAGTATTGAAATATTCATATGACGAATATCCAGGTAATCCGAACGGCTCAGACTACAGCGTAGCTGGTATTGCTTCTCAGGATGGACGTCATCTGGCAATGATGCCACACCTGGAACGTGCATGCTTCCCATGGGAAAACGCTTATTATCCATTAGACCGTAAAGACAACGACCAGATCACTCCGTGGATGGAAGCCTTTGTCAATGCACGCAAATGGGTAGAAGCTCATAAGAAATAAAAATATCACTTGATTTATAAAAAGGTGCTGTTCTTTACCAGAAGAAACAGCACCTTTTATTTTTCTTCGTTTTGTTTTGAGAAATCAGCCTTTTTCCCGACATTTGCATAATTTCATTCTCGGAACAAAACAAATAATAATGAAACGAACGACTCTAATTATAACGTGCTTATTACTATCGTTTTTCCTTCCGCTACAAGCCCAGATTTTTGAATATATCGATATGGATAATGGACTCAGCAGCCGAAGAGTTTTATCTATCCAGCAAGATAAACAAAATTATATATGGATTCTTACTCACAAAGGTCTTGACCGGTATAATGGAAAGCAATTCAAGCACTACCAACTCCACCGATGCAACAATCCTCTCAGCTTCTATCCCAATCTGAATTTTCTTTATACAGATAAAGACAGTACTATTTGGGAAGTCGGCAAAGATGGATTCGTTTTTCGTTACGACGAACAAAGAGATTCCTTCCAGCTAGCATTCGACTTACGGGCAACATTTCCCGCACTGAAAAAAGCTCCTATATCCAGTGTTTACATGGATTCAGAAGCAAATATTTGGTTTTGCACAAATCAAAGCCAATACATATATAATTATCATCAAAGCAAAAATTATCAGTTGTCACCTGTTATTTCAGATAAAATTATCTGCATAACTCAGGCTGAGAAAAACAAATATTATCTTGCATCCGAACATTTGTTATACGAAGTACAACTGAAAGGAGAACAACTCACTGAAATAAAGAAGATACAACTTCCCAATGTTCATCTGATAGACCACATATATTACCATAGCCCGACCAAGCAATTGATAATAAATACGTTGCTAGACAAATTGTTTATATACGATATCGAGGAAAAACAACTGGAAAGCATGGGCAACTCCATGAAAGACATCGGAGTAAATAAGATCATTCCAAGCAAGAAAGAGAAAGATGTCCTCCTCATTGCAACAGACGGTGACGGAGTATATAAACTGGACTTGAAACAATTAACGTTAAATCATTTTCTGAAAGAAGATACCCGTAAGCCCAATAAGATGAACGGAAGTATCATCAAAGATATTTATATGGATAGTGCCAACCGAATCTGGAATGTTATCTATCCAACAGGTATCACCATATACACCGAAAAATATCCTGCTTACGAATGGTTCATGCACTCAGCCAATTACACTAATTCGCTGGCAAACAACTGTATAAACGGAGTTATGGAAGATTCGGAAGGTGATTCCTGGTATGCAACGAGCAACGGTATATGTTATTTTGATGTAAGTGAAAACAAATGGATAAACTTCTCACCATCGCATTCACCAAATGGAGAACGAAGTGAGAATCACATATTTACGTCACTATGCGAAAGCAGTCCTGGTATCATCCTGGCAGGAGGATACATGTCCGGCATTTATAAAATAGACAAAAGAACAAAAGAAGTAACCTTTTTCCAGCAACAAAACATCCGGCAAGGAGAAGGGCCAGACAAGTATATCCGCAGCATTTACCGCGACAATGAAAGACTTATCTGGATTGGAGGGTTTTACCGACTAAAATCATATAGCCTGACGACAAAGGAGGTTTGTGAATACAACATTGGTTATCCTATTACATGTATTACTCAAAAAGATGAGCATTCTTTATGGATAGGAACAATCAATGGAGTCTTTGTATTCGATAAATTAAAAAAACAAGCAATACCTCTGGATACGGAATTTGATATTCAATGTATCAACATGATATACAATGATCCGTCAGGAAACTATACATATTTCGGTACTTACGGTGACGGATTATTTATTTTCGAAAAGAAGACAGGAAAAGTAACCCGATATTACGACGAAAACTGTGGACTGATCAGTAACAACATATACAGTATCGTGCCAGACAGAAACGGAAATCTTTATCTTGGAACAGAAAATGGACTGTCCTTTTTCGACATAAAGGCCAACAAGTTTATCAACTGGACCAAAGAACAAGGATTGCTGGCTGCCAGCTTTAATCCTAACGCGGCCATACATTCGCACGACGGTTACATGATATTCGGAAGCAATGAAGGAGTCATCGTATTACCCGATAGTATCCAGCTTCCGGAAACATTTTCCAGCCACATGATATTCTCTGATCTGAGTATCATGTATCGTACCGTACATCCGGGAGAAAAAAATTCTCCCCTTACTCAGGCGTTGGACAAAACTTTATGCATTGAGCTGGACTACGATCAGAATACATTTTCGATGAACGTATCGTCTATCAACTTCGACAATCCTTCCAACATCATGTACAGCTGGAAGCTGGAAGGATTTTATGATCGCTGGTCACCACCTTCAAGCGATAACCTGATAAGATATACCAACCTGTCACCGGGAAATTATACATTACGCGTGCGTGCTATACTGATGGACAACCATCAGATTCTGGAGGAACGTGAAATACAAATTTTAATCGGACGCCCTATCTGGATGACATTCTGGGCATTCCTATTGTACGCCCTGATTATCATCGGAATTAGCTATGCTATTATCCGTTACCAGATGATACGCCGCGACAAGCAGATTTCACAAGCCAAAATCAACTTTTTCATGCAAACGGCACACGACATACGTACGCCGCTGACGTTGATAAAAGCACCGTTAGGAGAAATCCTGAAGAATGAACAACTTACAGAACAAGGTACAACCAACCTGAACCTTGCCATACAAAGCACGGATAATCTTTCGGAGCTGGCAAACAACCTGATGGACTTCCAGAAGGAAGAATTATATAGCTCCAAGATATCAGTTGTACGCTATGAACTGAATCAATATATACAAAATTATATGCAACAGTTCAAAGCATATGCAGAACAAAAAGGAATAGACTTCCAGTATAAAAGTAGCTTTACCAGTCTGGAAGTCTGGATAGACCAGAACAAGATAGATTCCATTTTGCAAAATCTGCTGAGCAACGCATTAAAATATACACCAAAAGGAGGAAGTGTCACCATAGAAACGGACCATAATAAAAACCGGTGGATATTGACTATAAAAGATACCGGAATAGGAATTCCTAAAGAGGACCAGAAAAAATTATTCAAATTCTTATTCAGGGGAAAAAATGCAACCAATCAGCTTATCACCGGATCTGGAGTTGGCATGCTACTTACTTACAGACTTATCAAAAACCATGAAGGAAAAATAAGTTTCAGCAGTACAGAAAATGTAGGAACAACATTCCAGTTAAGCTTCCCGATTCAGAGCGAACATTATCAATACAGAAATGAAGGTGTTGATCAGAATCTCAGAACCGTTTTGTTGCAAGATGGTATAGTTGCCCCTATGCCCGAAGCAGAACAGACACAAATTACGGCTCATCCTGACAGTCCTCGAATCATGATAGTAGAAGATAATGCCAGCCTTCGTCTATTCCTGATGAAAAGCTTGTCGGATATCTATCAGGTAGATGGAGCCGAGAACGGTCAGGAGGCAATAGACAAGATAAAAGTTCAGCAACCCGACTTGATTATATCGGATGTTATGATGTCGGTTATGGACGGGGAAACGATGTGCCGTACACTGAAGTCGGATATCGAAACCAGCCACATACCTATCATCCCGCTGACAGCTTTAGGCGACAAGAAAGATATTCTCCGCGGACTGGAAACAAAGGCTGATATGTACATTACCAAGCCTTTCGACCTGATGGTGCTGAGAGCCAATATCAGCAACATATTGGAGAACAGAGAAATCATACGTAAGAAACTTCAGCAAGCGTCGGTCAATATCGAGTCTAAAACAGAAGATATACCGATGCCGACCAACCTGGACAACGAATTCATGCAAAAGGTTACCGTACTGGTAAAAGAAAATTTAGGTAAAGACCTTACGGTAGATACCCTTTGCGCTGGAATGAATATGAGCCGTACCAGTTTCTATAACAAGATAAAAGCACTTACAGGAATGGCTCCAAATGATTTTATAAGAAATATACGTATGCAAGAGGCAGCTGCTCTTCTCAAAAGCCAGCGGTATACTGTAGCCGAAGTAGCCGACATGATGGGATTTGCAGATCCTAAATATTTTACCGATACGTTCAAGAAATTTTATGGCGTACCACCTAGCATATACAAGAAAAATGAAGAATAAACAATAAGTATAAGACAATGAATTTTTACATCAAATCGTTTCTGATTTTTACCCGTATCGGAGCATTTACCATAGGAGGCGGATATGCCATGGTTCCTTTGATAGAGAACGAACTGGTAGACAAACGAAAATGGATATCAAGAGAAGATTTTCTCGACCTGATGGCATTGGCACAGACCGTACCGGGTATTTTTGCTGTCAATATAGCTATTTTCATCGGATACAAACTGAAAAAGTTCTGGGGCGCTTTCTGGATGGCACTGGGAACGATCCTTCCTTCTTTTATCATCATGCTTGCCATTGCACTGTTTTTCCAGCAGTTCAAGCATATTCCGGCAGTAGAAAATATCTTTAAAGGCATCCGTCCCGCAGTTGTAGCACTCATTGCTGCTCCAACATTTAAAATGGCCAAATCGGCAAAGATCAGCCGGTATAATATCTGGATTCCCTGTGTTTCTGCCCTGCTGATCTGGCTGCTCGATTTCTCTCCTATCTACGTTATCATACTAAGTGGACTAGGAGGATATCTGTACGGACGATACAAGAATAAACAAAACCAACAGAAGTAAAATAAACAGCTATGATATTTTTACAATTATTCTATACATTTTTCAAGATAGGGCTCTTCGGATTCGGAGGCGGATATGCCATGATTTCGATGATCCAAGGCGAGGTAGTGACACGCCACGAATGGCTCAGTTCTAATGAATTTACTGACATCATAGCTATCAGCCAGATGACTCCCGGTCCGATCGGAATCAACTCCGCTACCTATGTGGGTTATTCAGCTGTTGTCAATGCTGGATATTCTCATGCAGTAGGCATCTTAGGTTCTACTATCGCCACAGTTTCTGTAGTGCTGCCGTCATTCATTCTGATGGTACTGATAAGCAAGTTTTTTCTGAAATATCAGAAACACCCGATTATTGCTTCCGTATTCGAAGGATTACGCCCGGGTGTTGTCGGATTGCTGGCTGCTGCAGCACTGGTATTGATGAACGGAGAAAACTTTGGAACATACAACTGGCAGATTCTCACAAGTATCATACTGTTTGCCGGCACATTCATAGCATCGTATCGCTATAAAGTAAATCCGATTCTGCTGATAGTAATTTGCGGTATTATCGGTTATGTAACTTTCGGATATATTCTCACCCCTCAATAACACAATCAGAAATTGCTGAAATTAATAAAAAAACATCAGCATGTTTTTAGGAAAACATGCTGATGTTTTTTATTTTTTCGTACAAACTTTTCATATGATTTCAGCTTCTTTTAAGACATCCGGATGCAATAACCCGATACCCCCTCACGATTCACAGACAAGCTGAGAAGAAGCGAACAAGGCTTCGAATGAACAATAAACTTCGGTATTTCTTTCCGTCCTTAATATCAGATGATTAGCAGATTCCACTTCGAGCAAAGGCAAACATTCCTTTCTATCCGCTCCCGGCAGTTCAAGACATAAAAAGCCATTACGGTTCATCGCATTCTGCGCCCAATGGCGGAGAATTTCATCGGAAGCCGACAAATAAATAGATTTTCCTCCCTTTACTTCTGGAGAATAAATGCCATGCATCGAATCAAAACGAATGTCTTCGTGAGGAAACAGTGTATCCATTCTGTGAGCCAGTATCAAGTCTTCGGTTACCCCACATTCCAGTCCTTTCCCTTTTTTCAGCAGCCAGAGTTTATCACCAAGCACCAGCGCCTGTTCTATATCGTGAGTAGACATTAAGATAGCACGCTGTTCTTCCGATGCCAGGCGATGGAGCAATGTCATTATCTCAATGCGACTTACCACATCAAGAAAGGCAGTCGGCTCATCAAGCAATATCAACGGACATTCCTGAACCAGTGCTTTGGCTATCATCACTTTCTGACGCTCTCCATCCGACAGTTCTGCTGTATATTTTGAAGCTTTTTCCGCCATGCTGACTGCTTCCAGCGCATGGTCGATGATTTCATGATCTTCTTTTCTCAAACGTCCGAAGAATCCGGTATGGGGCTGACGTCCCAAGGCAACCAGTTCACGTACGGATAATCCTCCAGCCTGTGTCTTATCTGTCAGAACAATACCAATTTCCCGGGAACGCTCTTTAGGAGAATAACTGGCCAACGGCTTACCTAGCAAAGTAATATCCCCCGACAAAGGAGGCTGGACAGCAGCCAACGTACGAAGAAGTGTCGACTTTCCTGCACCGTTTGATCCAAGCAAACAAGTCAGCTCACCACGGCACAAAGCAAAATTTAAATGACTATGAACTACTTCTCCCCGCTTACCATGCCGATAACCGATAGTTAAATCCTTGGCCTCTATGACAACAGACTGTATTTTCATATTTAATTAAAATACTGAATCTTACGCTGATTGATAATGACATAAATAATGACCGGAGCTCCCAAAAGAGGAGTCACGGCATTGAGTGGAATAATGCCTGCTTCTCCGGGTAAAATACAAATCAGGTTACACAACAGTGCGACAGCACTTCCCGTAAGCAACGTTACCGGCATAAGCATATTATGATTGGATGTGCCCAACATTAGCCGCGCCATATGAGGAACAGCTAGTCCAATAAAAGCAATCGGACCACAAAAGGCTGTAGTTACCGCAGTCAGCAATCCGGTAGCAATCAGCAGCCAATTGCGTACCCTGCGTATATTTACACCCAGATTTTCTGCATAGCGAATGCCAAGCAACAGAGCATTAAGAGGTTTTATCATCAACACCGCGATAAGCAATCCCAACAGCGTTATGATAGAAAAGCCGGGAAGCTGCTTCATCGATACGCCACCAAAGTTTCCCATTCCCCAAAGTACAAACGAGTGTACCCCTTCGGCTGTAGAAAAGAAGTTCAATAATGAGATGATGGAAGAAACTACATAACCTATCATAATACCGGCAATAAGCAACATCACCGTATTTTTAATTATAGCAGACAGAGATAAAATGATTGCCATCACCAAAGCCGCACCGGCAAATGCTCCAGCTACTACAGAAAGAAAACCTGAAAGTACAAACTCTCCGGCAATGATACTTCCTCCACCTGCCAGCAGAACAAGTGCAACTCCCAGACTTGCTCCCGAACTGATACCTAAAATAGAAGAATCGGCAAGCGGATTACTAAATACGGTTTGCAGCATCAAGCCCGACGCAGAAAGAGCCGCTCCACAAAGCAGAGCTGTGATACACTGAGGAACACGCGACTCCCATACGATAAACTGCCAGCTATCTTTTTCTACTTCTCCGCCAAAAAGGATGTTTGCTACGGCTTTCACCGGAATATCTACCGAACCGAAAACCAGATTGGCTGCCATAAGCAGCACAATCATTACAGCAAGTACACAACCATATATATATCCTCTATTTGTCTTCATGCACACACTTTCTGAGATATCACTCCGCTAAATTAGTAAAATATCTTGGAGTATAATCTTTCAAGATATCAGGATGAAATACTTTTACCAAATCCTTGAGCAACAATTCTGGATGAAAAGGTACTTCCTCATAAAAAGAAATGCGGCTGGTATTACATCCATATACCCGACGATTGCGGAACGCATCAAAATTGGCATATGGCGCATAATCACTCTTCAGTTCTCTATAAGTTTTATCCACCTGCTGATTATATTTTATCAGCCAGAAATCGGCGTGCTGTCCTTTATCGAATACTGTTTCAAAAGCCAAAGAAGCAGAACCGCTTTGAGGAATATCGGCAAATATATACCGTGCCCCCGCATCGGCATACAGTTTTGCCATTGTACTGTTTCCCCCCGGCACATACCATGTACCACCGGTTTTCAGCTCTGTAATGACAGTCGGTTTCGGTGTTATGTCTTTCACTTGATTCCGAAGTGAAAGATAGGCTTCCTCTACTCCGGCAAACAAAGAGTCTGCCTCAGCCTCTTTGCCAAACAGCAACCCATAAAAACGTACCCATTCGGCACGCCCCAATGCTGAAGTTTCCATATAGTCGGCACATTCAAGAATCGGTATATTCAGCTTTTCTATACGTCCGTAACCACCACTATTTTCGTAAGGTGAAAGCAAGATACCGTCGGGATGCATGTCTATCACTTTCTCTATGTCCGGATTCATACTGCTCCCCGCATCGGTTATTTCTTTCTTCCGACAACTTTCCAATATAGCAGGAACACGGATGTACTGCAAATCACATACTCCTTTTATTTTATCCAGTGCGCCCAACTCCTGTAAAAGTCCGCAGTGCACAGACGAGAATATCAGGGAGTTTGATAAAGGAACCCGAACAATTGTACCCTCCGGCAAGGATGAAGGACACGAATCCTGTTTATTGACCAACAAATATGTATGCAACGTTTTCAGTGTGTCCCAGGGATTACGCAGGGTAACCTGAGTATAATGCTGGTATTTTATAATTTGCAGATTCTCTGCATAGCGTAAATTCAGTGTATCACCTCCTTCTTGCATAAAAGAGGTCTTGCTCTTCCCGTTACAAGCGGAAAACAGCAAGACCATAAGTACTATATGGGCAGATAGTATGTATTTTTTCAATTCATTTCTCATGATTATAATAATTTATCGGTCTACAATAAACAAAGCAATATGAGAAATAATCATTCTCACATCAGCTTCCTTTATATTAACATAGTAAAAACATAGTTCTTGCTACTCTTTCCTCGAGAGCACAAGCATGATTTCGTTTTGCAGGTCTTCTGACTTACTCCGGTTTGTTATGCCTTCCCACTTTCTCAAATAGAAGAAAGCAGTGGCCTGAAGTAGTAAACAAACCTTTACAAAGGAGCTTACAGCAGCGGGACTGTCCGGGACTTTCACCCGATTCCCTTTTCATCCGTGGCCTCGCATATACCAATCGGAAGCCTGACGGAACAAAACTGTGACAAATATATGCAATAAGTACTTATAATGCAATAAAAGGTGAACCAAAATCCAATTTTATTTGTTTACTTTGTGTTTATATTAAAAGTTGATATCATCTATGATTACTGCAGAAAATATTTTACTAGTCGGGTCTATTTTAATCTTTACAAGTATTCTAATCAGCAAAACCGGATATCGTTTCGGTATCCCTACCCTGCTGTTATTCCTGCTGGTAGGTATGGCTTTCGGCAGTGACGGTCTCGGCATTCAGTTCAACAGTGCTTCAGACGCTCAGTTTATCGGCATGATGGCACTCAGCATCATCTTGTTCTCGGGAGGAATGGATACCCGATACACCGATATCAAACCAGTCTTAAAGCAAGGTATACTGCTCTCTACTGTGGGAGTATTGGTCACCACACTGCTTACCGGATTGTTTATTTTCTTCCTTTCGCATTATACGCATGCCAACATAGAACTTACTCTGATGGTTTCTTTGCTGCTTGCTGCAACCATGTCGTCTACAGACTCGGCTTCGGTATTCAGCTTGTTGCGCTCACAACGTATGAACCTTAAATACAATCTCCGCCCCATGCTGGAGCTGGAAAGTGGAAGTAACGACCCGATGGCATATATGCTTACCATTGTACTGATTCAGGTTATCGGCAGCGGAAGCAATTTCGACGTAACAGTCATACTGAAAGACTTATTTATACAGTTCCTGTTCGGAGGAGTCATAGGATACGCCTTCGGTAAGTTCGCTGTCTGGCTTGTCAATAAAATAGAACTTTCCAACAGTGCTCTCTACCCGATTCTTCTGCTTAGTCTGGTCTTCATCACATTTACCCTTACCGACCTGGTTAAAGGAAACGGCTATCTGGCAGTATATATCGCCGGAATGATTGTTGGAAATGCCCGACTGGCTTACCGGAAAGAAACCAATACGTTCATGAACGGACTGACATGGCTGTTCCAGATAATCATGTTCCTGACTTTGGGACTTTTGGTCAATCCTCATGAAATGCTCGATATCTCTGTAACAGCTCTGCTTATCGGCGTCTTTATGATTCTGATAGCACGCCCGGTCAGTGTATTTTTGTGCCTGCTTCCATTTAAAGGAATCACTAATAAGGCACGAGTTTTTATTTCCTGGGTAGGACTAAGAGGAGCCGTTCCTATTATTTTTGCAACTTATCCGGTAATAGCACAAATTCCCGGCTCAAACCAGTTGTTCAATATCGTATTCTTCATTACTCTGTTATCGCTTACTATACAGGGAATGACTATTTCGAAAATGGCACGCTGGCTCAAGCTTGACTTGCCTGAAGAAAAAGAAGGTAATGAATTTGGTGTAGAACTTCCAGAAGAAATTGATACCCATCTGGATGATATCACGCTTACAGAAGATATGCTCTCAACCGGAAACCGGCTAGCCGACATGAATATTCCTAAAGGCACACTCGTGATGCTTATCAAACGAGGAAACGAATTTATTATTCCTAACGGACAGATAGAACTTCATGCCGGAGATAAACTGCTGGTAATGTCTGAAAAGAAATAAAAGTAAGGTTTACAGCTGTTTATTTCCATTTTATTTATTACATTTGGGAAACAACTTTAAAATCAAATCTTATGGAAACATATCTTTTTTGGTTGGTTCCCATTGCATCAATTCTGGCATTGGCTTTTGCCGGATATTTCTACAAGCAAATGATGCGGGAAAGCGAAGGCAGTCCTGAAATGCAGAAAATAGCTGCCCATGTTCGCAAAGGAGCCATGTCGTACTTAAAACAACAATACAAAGTTGTTACGCTTGTTTTTATCGGACTCGTTATTTTGTTTGCCATCATGGCATACGGATTCAATCTGCAAAATCACTGGGTTCCGATTGCTTTCCTTACAGGAGGATTCTTCTCGGGACTGTCGGGCTATCTGGGAATGAAAACTGCGACCTATGCTTCGGCACGTACTGCCAATGCTGCACGCAATTCACTGAACGGCGGGCTACGGATTGCTTTCCGAAGCGGAGCAGTAATGGGACTCGTAGTAGTCGGACTAGGGTTGTTCGACATTTCCTTCTGGTATATTCTTCTGGACAAATGTATTCCGGCAGATGCCATGAATCCGACTGCTAAATTATGTGTCATCACCACTACAATGCTTACATTCGGAATGGGAGCTTCTACACAAGCCCTATTCGCCAGAGTTGGAGGAGGTATTTATACGAAAGCTGCCGATGTAGGAGCTGATTTGGTTGGCAAAGTGGAAGCCGGAATTCCCGAAGACGACCCACGCAATCCGGCAACAATAGCCGACAATGTAGGTGACAATGTAGGTGATGTAGCTGGCATGGGAGCCGACTTGTATGAATCGTATTGCGGATCAATACTTGCAACAGCAGCACTAGGAGCAGCAGCCTTCATCGGAACAGGCAATACAGAAATGCAATTTAAGGCTGTTATTGCTCCGATGTTGATAGCAGCAGTAGGAATTATCCTTTCCATTATTGGCATATTCGCTGTACGTACAAAGGAAAACGCTGGCATGAAAGAATTGCTCAAAGCGCTCTCTACCGGAACAAACCTCAGTTCTGTTCTCATCGTAATAGGCACATTCCTTATTCTTTGGATGCTAAACATAACCAATTGGGTTAATATTGCCTTTGCTGTAGTAGTAGGACTATTGGTAGGAATCATTATCGGACAGTCTACCGAATATTATACATCCCAATCGTACAGACCGACTCAAAAGCTTTCGGAAAGTGGAAAAACGGGGCCTGCTACTGTTATTATCTCCGGAATCGGGCTGGGAATGATCTCTACAACAATACCTGTCATTGCAGTTGTAGCTGGAATCATCCTTTCTTACTGGCTGGCATCGGGCTTCGATTTCACCAATATCGGTATGGGACTATACGGTATAGGTATAGCCGCTGTAGGAATGCTCTCGACATTAGGCATCACCTTAGCAACCGACGCTTATGGTCCGATAGCTGACAATGCAGGAGGAAATGCCGAAATGAGTGGATTGGGCGAAGAAGTACGTCACCGTACCGATGCACTCGACTCTTTGGGAAATACAACAGCTGCTACAGGAAAAGGATTCGCCATCGGTTCGGCTGCACTGACAGGACTTGCTTTGCTGGCTTCCTATATTGAAGAAATACGTATCGGTTTGGAACGTATCGGAACAACACTTCTCGAACTACCAGGTGGTATCAGCATAACGATCCGCGAGGCTAGTTTCACAGATTTCATGATGTATTACGACGTAACACTGATGAACCCAAAGGTATTATCAGGTATGTTCATCGGAAGTATGATGGCCTTTCTGTTTTGTGGTCTGACTATGAATGCCGTAGGACGTGCTGCTGCCAGCATGGTAGAAGAAGTTCGCCGGCAATTCCGTGAAATCAAGGGTATACTGGAAGGTAAGGCAGAGCCAGATTACGCACGCTGTGTACAAATCTCTACCCAAGGAGCCCAGCGCGAAATGGTCTTTCCATCACTTCTGGCCATAATAGCTCCTATTGTCACCGGATTATTATTCGGAGTTCCAGGAGTAATCGGACTGCTTATCGGAGGATTGTCTTCCGGATTTGTTCTGGCTATTTTTATGGCAAACGCCGGCGGTGCATGGGATAATGCCAAGAAGTATGTAGAAGAAGGTAACTTCGGAGGTAAAGGCAGCGAAGTACATCGTGCAGCAGTAGTAGGAGATACAGTAGGCGATCCATTCAAAGACACGTCAGGCCCCAGCTTGAATATTCTTATTAAATTGATGAGCATGGTAGCTATTGTCATGGCAGGACTGACTGTATCCTGGAGCTTATTCTAAAAAAGAATAATACTCACATTAATAATTTTTATCTCCAATATCCTTCACTATCTTTATTTTCTTTACTGTCAGTAATAAAAGGTAGTGAAGGATTATTTTTATAGAATCGATGTGCTTTTCTTTCATTACTTCTCAACGCATCACGCATATTAGTTTCTTTTAAAACTATTTCTTTTACAAATAAAATCACCAAAAGTTTGTGAAGCAGATAAAATAAAGCTACCTTTGCGGCTTTAATTTATCAAAAATATATTTTAATGAAGAAATTTTTACTTATCGGCGCAGCGACGCTAATCGTTTCAAATTCAACTTTTGCAGGAGATTATTTAACTAATACCAATCAACATGCCGCCTTTTTACGTATGGCAGCGCGTGGTGCCTCTATTGATGTAGACGGTGTATATAGCAACCCAGCCGGACTAGCCTTTTTACAAAAAGATGGTTTTCACCTCTCACTAACCGGACAAAGTGCATATCAAACTCGTGAAATTGCTGCCACTACAGGATTATGGACATTGGATGGCAAAGAAACAACACAAAATTATAAAGGTACAGCATCAGCACCGTTCATCCCTTCTTTCCATGGTGTATATAAAGATGGGAACTGGGCTGTTTCTGCAAGTTTTGCTATAACAGGAGGAGGAGGAAAAGCTTCCTTCGACAACGGTCTGCCAATGTTTAACTCTCTGGCAATTGGGGGAATTTATAAAAACGAACAACTGGCTGGTTTAATAGGAAAACCTGTTACTCCTAATATGTATGATATCAATACCGCAATGGATGGTAAACAATATATTTATGGTGTACAGCTAGGATTAAGCTATAGAATCAACGACTGGCTGAGTGTATACGCCGGAGGACGTATGAACTATGTAAAAAGCGGCTATGAAGGATATCTGAAAGCACAGTTAAAACAAGATTTCGGAGGAACGCAATTAATGAATCTGGCACTCGACTGCGAGCAGACAGGTTGGGGAGTTACTCCGATAATCGGTGCCGACGTAAAACTTGGGAAATGGAACTTGGCTGCCAAATATGAAATCAAAACAAACTTAAATATCGAAAACAAGACTAATACTTTAGATGCTCCAGGGGTACCGGAAGAAGTTCTTAAACCTTATGCTGATGGAGAACAGACTCCCAGCGATATTCCTGCATTTCTGAGTGTAGCTGCCGGATACGAAATTTTACACAACCTGCGTGCTTCGGTAGAATACCACTTCTTTGATGACAAACATGCAGGTATGTTGAATGACCGTCAGAAGACATTAAAGCACGGAACACACGAATACCTTGCCGGAATAGAATGGGATATCATCAAGGAATTAACTATCAGTGGAGGTTTCCAGAAAACGAACTATGGATTAAGCAATGATTTCCAAACAGATACAAGTTTCTACTGTAGTTCATACTCACTAGGATTCGGAGCAAGAGTCAACTTCAATGAATCATGGAGTATTGACGTTGCATATTTCTGGACTAACTATGATGATTATACAAAGACTACAGAAAGTTATAATAATACCGGAGTAAAAGGTACAGATGTATATAGCCGTACGAATAAAGTATTCGGTCTGAGTCTGAATTATCATTTCTAAAAAGTAAGATATATTTTCGGGGAAGCTAAATATTCTCTTCTCTTCGCCTGTCATTGATTTTATCATCTGTTTGTCGATAAAATTAATGACAGGCTTTTTGTTTTTTATGCCGAATTTTGAAAAAATAAAGTATCCCCACTCTATTTAAAGATAATACTAAAAAATGATCCGTATAAAAATAGAAGCAATATTCATCATATACCGATTAATGTAATATTCATCCATAATTAAATAAGACAATGAAAACGTTATTGGGCATAAAAAACACACTCAGGAAATGCCTGTCAGTTTACGTGCAGACATTAATTGTCCTATTATTAGCCAGCTGTTCCGACAATCCATCTCAACCTTCTCAAGATGAAAATGAGGAAGATAACAATACTGTGGCTATGATTAACCTCTCCGATGCAACTGAAAGTGCAGATTTCATCATGTTATGTAAAGACGGCAACTACATCATGGGGAACTTTAATGCAGACAATGATTACGGATTGTTTATGGTAGATTTTGGCGTAGGAGAGCAACAGAAAGAACTAACCATCATGGTTAATCCTGAAGGAATCCCCGAAATGTTGTCATACAAAGAAACAACATTTGTTATCCGGAATATCACCGACAAAGATTTCGATTTTGCAACAATCGACAGCCAGGGAAATATAACATATTACTGGGATATCCCATATGATTTCGGAGATACAGATTCCAGATCAATCGAAAGCTTAGTATGGACATTTACGCAACCTTTTAAGAAATGGTATGAACAAACGGCAGGAGGTATCCGTAACTTTACATGGGATGAACATACTAGAAAAATGATAGGCCCTTACCTATTAAAAGTAACAGCTTTTGCTGATATTGCAATTTCTTGCCGCAAAAAGCCAAATCCTGCTCCGTTTCTAAGTGCCATACAAGCAGCTATAAGATACAAATCAGGACTATGGAATGTAAAAACAGCTTCATGGTTTGATGATTCAATAAATGCAATAAACGATTTAAATATTAAATGGGAAAATGAACAATGGAATTTTAAATTCAGACCCAAGGGTGTCATTGAACAAATTATTGATATCAGTGGCAGGTTAAATGACTGCGGAGATAAACTTTTGTATAAAAAGTCTCATTACAAACCAGAAATGGATCCCATATTCGATGCAGAAGAATGGCAAATCAAAGTTTCACCAACAGTGATAGAAGCCGGTCCTGATGCAGCAACTTATTCTGTAGATGTCAGTTCAAAAGCTCAATGGAAGGTGGAGAGTAATGCCAGTTGGTGTAAAGTATCCCGTCAAGGTAATCAGGCTATTGTAAAAGTTGACGCCTATCAAGGTACAGAAACACGAAGCTGCAACGTTGAAATAACAACGCAGACCTATACTCCGGAAATTTCTCCTGCCACATTTGCCGTTGTCCAGCAAGGCATACTTTTCGAATTGTCTGAATCTAAATTATCATTCAAACCGGAAGGCTCTACCCGTGGCATATACGTATACACCAATTCCAATATCACATCGTGGGAAATTACTGCCAAGCCAGACTGGGTAGACAAAATAGACAAAGCTCCTAATTCGTTTTTCATTGATGTAGGAGAAAACAATACGGGAGAAACACGTAGCGGTCTTCTTACTGTAACTGGATATATAAACAACGGCACATGGATAGACCGTACAGTAGAGCTTATTCAACCAGCAGGTCTAGAATGGAATAATACATCATGGTCTTTTACGGGCAACTACACTATGACCACAGAAGGTGAAAGTTCTTCCTCTCCGATCAAATTCGAACTGGAAATACAAGATGTGGCAACACAACAGTTTTCACTTAAATATGAAGGTGTAGATCTCTCTCTCACAAGGAATACCGACGACATGGAAATATCACTTACCGAAGATGAGAAAGGACAGCTTATCTTAACAATGACAGAAAAAGAAGAAACAAGAGAAGATAATGAAAACTGGGATAAAATATATATACAACAACAATTTAAGATAAAGCGTATTAATATAGATTCTGCAAACGGAGATATAAGTGGAACAACTGAATATGAAGGTAAAGCATTTGGAAAATATTACCATACAACCATTATTCATAGCGGACATATAACGGGTGTACGAAAACAATAGTTACATAACAACTCCATCGACAACTAGCCTTAAAAGTTTACAACATCTGTAAGTTTTTAAGGCTAGCCGTCTTTATCTGTTTTACTAATTTAATCTTAAATAATATAAGTGACATAGATTGAAAATCAAAAATTATTTATTCTTTCTCATCGCTTTATCCGTTTTTCCTAATGTAGATGTAGTAATTTTTTCCAAGTATTCAACCTATTTATACCGACAGCAAATACATATTATTAACCTATCTTTACGAAAAATTCAGTGTTTTCTTATTTTACAAGAATAAAGATAAGAAAATTTTATATATTTGTCTAATTATTAACAACTTAAAACAAAGGTAAAATATGTATCCTGTCAAAAACTCACCTGAGTTTTTTATATTCCAGTCTGATATTCGGCAAGCTTTCAGATACTGGATAAGGATTTTTTTGCTTTCATTATGTACTTTCATAGAAGTTTACGCTCAAAATATTACTACAACTTTTTCCACAGCTAATAGTATATGTTTTACTCACCTCTCCACACAAGACGGATTAGCAAACGATAAGGTATTAAGCATTCTACAAGACCAATATGGCTTTATGTGGTTTGCTACAGAAAATGGATTATCCCGATTTGATGGAATCAATTTCGTAAATTACAATCATTCCGAAAAAAACACAAACAGTCTGTCAAGTAACATTGTTACTGCACTCTCAGAAGATGTATATGGAAATCTATGGGTCGGTACACAAAACGGACTAAACCGTTATGATAGAACTCAAAACAACTTTCATAGATATACAACTCGAAATGGATTGAAAAATAATTCCATCAAAGCTCTTCACTCAGACACTCAAGGGAGTTTGTGGATAGAAACAGCCCAAGGATACTTGACTCAGTATCGTATACAAGAAAATCAATGGATACACTTTAAACACAATCCTGGGGTAAGTGAAGGAAAACATTACTATTGGCAAATATACGAAGACTCACTTCAGAATTTATGGATAGGGGGCCGCACCTTACAAGGAATTTTATTCTCAAAAAAATCAAGTCAAATAACTCCAGTCCCCACATGGTCGGAAAAAGGAATGCCTTTGGAGTCTGCTTTTTTTGTTAGAGCAAAAGATGGTGCATTATTCTCCTCCTCATTTGGTTCTATACAAAAATACGACACTCAACAACATAAATTTGTACACTACCGCTCCATACCTTTTGAAGCAACTTGTGCTATCACAGACATAGAAGGCAATATCTGGATAGGAGGTTACGGAGGACTTGTAAAATGGAACTACCCTCAAGATTATATTGAACAGTTCACACCAGACAGTAACAATCCGAATCACATATCTTCCAATCAGATACTTTGCTTATATTCCTCACATGATGGATGTATATGGATAGGAACAGAATACGGAGTGAACATGTATTCTCCACGGCTCAACCAGTTTCAGACCTATCAAGGGTATAATGTTTCTGCCTTAATGGAGGATACAGATCAACAATTATGGGTAGGAACAGAAAACGACGGAAGCTACGTTTTCAATTGGGAAAAGCAGAGTCTTACCCATTTCAACTATCGATTAATGACCAAAGAGATTGATTATCTTACATTCCAGCGCGAGAAGGAAGTACTTCGCCAATATATCAGACATGAAGCTATCTACAATGATCAGTATACCTTATCTGAAAACTTAGCTGATAACTATACTGCATACAAAAACACAGATTTACGCTTCAGATATCCAGACGAAAATCACGTAACCGCATTATACCAAGATAAAGCAGGAATGATTTATGTTGGATTATGGAATCACGTCGGATTCAATGTGTATAATCCTCAAAACGGACTTTGGAAACGCTATGCCTTATGGAGCAAAAAACCTGATTACCATTATCCACGTTTATGGTTAGGAAATCCATTTGGAGCAAACTGGTATAATGGTTTTCTTGAAGATCGTAAAGGCCGCTTTTGGTGCATTACATGGGAATGTTTCGGACTCAATTTATTCAATCGTAAAACCGGTAAATTTGAATCCAAACATTATTTTCCCAATAATGTACCGTGCTTTCCACAGGGAAAGATAGAGCAGATATTTTACGATGTACCACGCGACCGATATATTTTCAACGGGAAAAGTACCTACTTTGGATATTATGACAATAAAGACAAACGTTTCTATAAATTTGGAGAGTCTTTTCCCAATAATTATCCTAACTTAGATATTGTAAAGGGCTATTACCAATACAGCAAAGCCAAGATATTTTCTCTGCCCAATGACTTTGGATGTGATTACATCTTATCAGATGGAAACAACAAGCTTTATATAGCCAATGTACATAAAATAATGTATATGGACCTTACAGACAATACTGTACATCCGATACTTTCCATGCCGGAAAATACTTCTTTTGCATGGACTCTTTCAGCCGACAGACAGTCGATCATAGTTTATTGCGACAAAGGTTTCATAGCTGTTGACACTCAGAAAAATACTTGCACACCACTGACATTTCCTGATAAATTAAAACTGGAAGAAGAAAATATTCAAATCATGTTGCAACCTCATAACGGTGAATTATGGATAGGAACATCCAAAACACTATGGAAACTAAACCAACAAAACAAATGGGTTAAATTATTACCAGAAATACAGTCAGTGGGTGTAATACGCCAAAAAGAAAACGGAAACATATATGTAGGAAGTAATAAAGGACTTTATATATTCAATCAAGGAGAAGAAATAAAGCATATTCCCTTTCAGATAAATGCAACAAAAGGACTCCCTGGTACAGAAATCAGAGACATATACATGCCTGATTCCCAAACCTGCTGGATTGCCACAAACGACGGATTAGTGCAACTAACTACCGACAAGATAAAAATATTTACGCACGATGATTATAATCCCCATAGCCTTATTGATAATAATGTATGTACAATAGCTCAAGGTCCTGACCAGAAACTTTGGATTGCCACTTTTCAAGGACTCTGCTTGTTCAATCCTTCCAATGAAATTTTTACAGACATGACACAACCTGGTAATGATTGTCTGACATCACGATTAACCAGTTGTATTACAGAAGATTTACAAGGAAACATTTGGATAGGGACAACAGAAAAAGGTATCAATGTTTTATCTATCGAGGCAGATACAATTGCACATTATTATCATCAGCCATGGAATAAAAACAGTTTGCCGGATAATTATGTTGAATGTATTTTTTGTTGCCACAATGGTAATATATGGGTTGGAACTCACCAAGGATTAGCAAAATTTGATAAAGAACACAAGCAATTCCAAAGATTTGATTCAACAAAAAATCTTCATGTAAAAGGAATACAAGAAGATTTCCAACACATGTTATGGATGACAACCGATAAGGGGTTATTACTAGCTGACTCCACAGGGAATATTATACGAAAATTTTATGATTACCATGGATTACCCAATAATGATTTGTCAAAAGCTATTTGTCGATTAAAAAATGGGAAAATCTGCATTGGAAGCAATTACGGTTTTAGTATTTTCGAACCCAAACACCTAAAAGGAACTCTACCATCTCCTAAAATAGTACTAACAGATATACAGATAAACAGTTCTCCTTTTTTCATAGACCTGAATAAAGAAAAAAAACTTGAACTTAAATCTGAGCAAAATTCATTCACCATAGGTTTTGCAGCAACTGACTATGAATACAGCCAGCATTTAAAATACCGCTATAAATTAGTTCCTTTCGACAAAAAATGGAATTATACGACTCCTCCCTTGCTTTCAGCTAAATACACGAGCTTGGATTTTGGGAAATATAGCCTTGAAATAGAAGTCAGTAATTCTTTCTGGGAATGGAATAGACAAGTTTTCGTACTTCCCATATATATTGCAACTCCATGGTACTATTCATGGTGGTTCTTTACAATACTTATAATCTTTTGCGTATTAAGTATTTGGGGATTTATCAGATTCAGAGAACGACAATTAAGAAAAGAAAATGAGCAGCTGGAAGCTCTGGTCAGAGAAAGAACCGAAAAATTATACCAAATCATGGAAAATAAAAATAAATTCTTCAATATCGTTTCACATGACCTGAAAAGCCCGCTAAATTATTTAAATGTTTTATCTACAACTCTGCTAGAAGAATATAATTGTCTGAATGATGAAGAGAAGATTCAAAAAATTCGGATGATAAATAAATCATCGCATCAAGGAAAAGCCCTGCTGGATAATCTTCAGCTGTGGGTACTTTCTCAAAAAGAAATGATTAAACCTGTTTTTCGACAAACAAACCTGACTGATGAAATTGAAGCGGTAGTACAACTTTTAAATCCTAATATACAGAAAAAAGAATTAACCGTTACTATCCCATCCAGTCCTATTATTGTATGTACAGACAAAAACATGTTGTCGACCATATTAAGAAATCTGATAGCTAATGCCATAAAGTATTCTTACCGTAAAGGGGAAATCCATATATCTGTCAAAGAAAATAAAGAAAACTGGAACGTAAGCATCGAAGACAATGGTGTAGGCATTTCACCTGAACGTATAAAAAAGCTCTTCCAAATAGGAACAAAAGTTTCATCACTTGGAACAGAGAAAGAAGAAGGAACAGGACTCGGACTTCTGATTGTCAGAGAATTCATCAATCGTTTAGGAGAAAATATTCAAGTAAAAAGTACCCAAGGAAAAGGAAGTATATTCATATTTACATTACATAAACATCTAAGAAAATGATAAAAATACTCATTGTAGACGACTCTGAAATACATCTGGAAGGGATGAAAACCATCCTAAAACGCTCGGAAAGCCTAAATGTAACGGCTACAGCTCAAACTTATGACGAAGCCAAACAACTGTTACGGAAAGACAATTACGACCTGGCCATTTTGGATATCAGTCTGGAAGAAGATACTGACGGACTTGATCTCGCCCAATTCATTAAAACGACCTATCCCAATATGCCAATAATCATACTTTCTCATTATAAGGACATCCGCTATATTATCCAATCGTTAAAAATGCAATTAAATGGATATTTGGCAAAAGACACTCCACCCGAAGACTTAATATGCGCTATTCAAGCTGTTGCATTAGGAAAAGGTTTCTATTTTGGCAATACAATACCGTACAATGATATCGTAAAAGCATTCGGTGGAGAAGAAAACATAAAAAAAAGAAAACCATATGAGCTAAGCGACAGAGAATTAGAAGTTATCCAACTGTTAGCCAATGGGTATACCAGCAAAGAAATAGCCAATGAATTAAATATAGACCGAAATACAGTAGAAACTTATAAAGACCGTATAAAAAGTAAACTGGATTGTAAATCAGCAATCGAAATCGTAGTTTTTGCTTATAAAAACAAAATTATATACTAAAATATCTATTAAACAGGCAACTACAATATTAAACTGCTCCCTAAAAGTTTTACATATAACTTTGAGGGTGCAGTTCATTTTTTTAATAGAAAATAACACACCCCAATGAATTTAGCTGAAAGAGATTGAACTTCGTAATTTTTTTTTCTTAACTTTGCGCTGCATCTTAAAGAGATTACAAACAACTTTAAACAAAAAATATTGAGATTATGATGACTATTGACAAATTCAACTTTGCCGGAAAAAAGGCAATCGTTCGCGTTGACTTCAACGTACCTTTGAACGAAGAAGGTAAAATTACTGACGATACTCGTATCCGTGGTGCTCTGCCTACTTTGAAAAAAGTATTGGCTGATGGTGGTGCTCTCATTATCATGTCACACATGGGTAAACCAAAAGGCAAAGTAAACGCTAAATATTCTCTGAGCCAGATTGTAGACGCTGTTGCTGCAGCTTTGGGTACTCCAGTTCAGTTTGCTCCAGATTGCGCTAAAGCTCAGGAAGCTGCTGCTGCTTTGAAACCAGGTGAAGTTCTGTTGCTCGAAAACTTGCGTTTCTATCCTGAAGAAGAAGGAAAACCTGTAGGTATCGAAAAAGAAGATCCTGCTTACGAAGATGCAAAGAAAGCTATGAAAGCTTCTCAGAAAGAATTTGCTAAAACTTTGGCTTCTTACGCAGACTGCTATGTAATGGATGCATTCGGTACAGCTCACCGTAAACACGCTTCTACTGCAGTTATCGCTGACTACTTCGATGCTGATCACAAGATGTTGGGTTACCTGATGGAAAAAGAAGTTCAGGCTGTAGACAACGTTTTGAAAGATATCAAACGTCCGTTTACTGCTATCATGGGTGGTTCTAAAGTTTCTACTAAGATCGGTATCATCGAAAACTTGATGGACAAAGTAGATAACTTGATCCTTTGCGGTGGTATGGCATTTACTTTTGCAAAAGCTCAGGGTGGTAAGATCGGTAACTCATTGGTTGAAGATGACAAACTTGACTTAGCTCTTGACATCATGGCTAAAGCTAAAGCTAAAGGTGTTAACTTGGTTTTGGGTTGCGACTGTGTAGCTGCTGATGCATTTGCAAACGACGCACACACTCAGGTTTGCGACGACAAGAACATTCCTGACGGATGGATGGGATTGGATGCAGGTCCTAAGACTCGTGAAGAATTCAAAGCAGCTATCAAGGGTGCAAAGACTATTTTGTGGAATGGTCCTGCTGGTGTATTCGAAATGGACAACTTCGCAGGTGGTTCTAAAGTAATTGCAGAAGCTATTGCTGAAGCTACAAAAGAAGGTGCATTCTCATTGATCGGTGGTGGTGACTCTGTAGCTTGTATCAACAAGTTTGGTATGGCTGATCAGGTTTCTTACATCTCTACTGGTGGTGGTGCTTTGTTGGAAGCTATCGAAGGTAAAATCCTTCCGGGTATCGCAGCTATCCGTGGCGACAAATAATTTAGACTAACACTCTATACCTAAGAGTTATATGAGAGGACAATTCTCTTCCGAGGATTGTCCTCTTTCTTTTTTCATACATCGAGCAACACGTTTTTCATTTTGACATTACAGTTATTATTGCTGCCCGACAAGAAATCTTCATGAGCCTTCATAGGCCGTTTGAAAAAGAGCTAGTCATCATACTACTTTGAAAGAGCTGTTTTTCTGTATAAACATCACTCTATAAATTATTATGTATCAGACCAAGATATGTTTACACTGGCAGTTCCCGTTTTATTAAAACAATGTTCAAACGACTATATTCAAGCAAATGCCAACAATCGTAAAAGTTCTACCGGACAGCAATAAAACAAATAAAATACAGATATACCCCTAATAAAAAACTCCTTTTATACCCGCCCAGAGCAGTGTATAAAAGGAGTTTTTTATTATAATACAAGAATATTATCCCAAGAAAGAAATCAGCACACCGGCAGCAACAGCCGAACCGATAACACCTGAAATATTACTTGCCATACAATACTGAAGCACATGATTCTTCGGGTCGTATTTCAAAGCAATTTCATTGGCTACACGGCTTGCCATAGGCACAGCACTCAGTCCAGTAGCTCCTATTAGCGGATTAATCTTCTTCTTAGTGAAGAGATTGAAAACCTTCACAAACAAAATACCACCTGAAATAGACAATGCAAAGGCAAGGAAACCACCAATTACAATACCGATAGTAGTCCAATTCAGGAAAGCATCTGTTGTCATAGTTGCTCCTACTGAAATACCCAGGAAGATAGTTGCTGCATTCATAATACTATTGGAAGCAGCATCAAACAAGCGTGAAGTATTGCTACCGATTTCCTTTACCAGGTTACCGAACATCAACATACCGATCAAAGGTACTGCACTCGGAACAAACAAAGCTACAATGGTTGTAACTACGATAGGGAACAATATCTTCAGCACACGCAGGTTCTTGATTTCTGTCTTCGAAGGATATTTCTTCTCCTGTTCTTTCATATTGATAGAAAGTTCCTTCTTAGTACACCAGATACGAACAACCAGCGGAATGATAACCGGAACCAAAGCCATGTACGAATAAGCCGCAATAGCAATAGGACCTAACAAATGAGGAGCCAGCTTGATTGTTGTAAAGATAGCTGTCGGACCATCTGCACCACCAATAATACCCAGTGAAGCAGCTTCCTTTGGAGTAAATCCCATCAGGATAGCAACCAGCAGTACAGCAAAAATACCCAACTGGGCAGCCGCTCCAAAAATAGAAAGACGAAGATTACGAAGCATTGGTCCAAAATCGGTCAATGCACCTACTCCCATAAAGATGATAGGAGGAAGGAATCCTGTCTTGATCAACATATAATAAATGAAGTTCATCAAGCCCAGCTCATGAGCAATTTCATGCAGAGGCATTTCCCAGACGTTCTTCATCACACCATTCACCATCACCATGCCATTCTCATCAGCCTGTATAACTCCCATATCGCCACCCGGGAAATTGGCTAGCAATACCCCGAAAGCTATCGGCACAAGCAGCAAAGGTTCATACTGCTTTTTGATACCTAGATAAAGGAGAATAAAAGCAATGGCATACATGATGAGAAACCGCGGATCAGCAACAATATTGCTGAACGCAGTCATATCATATAATCTTGCAAATATATCTTCCATTATAATATCTTCATTAATACATCATCTTCTGATACGGAATCACCCGAATTAGCACAAATGGCAGTTACGGTTCCGCTAAACTCGGCACGTATCGCATTGTAAGTCTTCATGGCTTCCACGTAGCATATTACGTCGCCCTGGTTCACCTTATCTCCTACCTTCAGCGGAGTTTCCTGAGCATTCTTGGTCAAGAAGAACTTACCTTCAAGCGGTGAAAGCACTTCTTTACCTTCGCCAGCAGGAACTGCCGCAGGCTGTTCTGCAGGAGCAGCTGCCTGAGCACCATGCAAAGTTGCAGGATTAACATCACCAAAGGCTACTGTCACACGATATGGCTGGCCGTTGACATCAACAGTCAATATCTTAGTCTGATCGTTGGCCATGTGTACTTCTTCCTTCGCTTCACGGCGTTTCTTCACATCTTCCAAGAAATCAGCTTTAGCCTTTCCACTCTTGTAGGCCTCATACTGAGCCGGATGCATAGCATATTCGAAGAGTTCTTCATCGTCCTGACCGGTTTCCCATTTCTTTTCCCACATCATCTGACGATATTTATCCAGCTGGTCAGGATAATTATCCTGAGGATTACCTGTAAAGAATTTACGTCCTTCACGTTCAGCCTTTTCCACAATTTCCGGAGCCAGCTTGCCCGGCAACTGTCCTGCCTTACCCAAAATCATATCCCAGATATCATCGGCAATCATACCCCAGCGTTCCTTACCTTTTTCCATCTGGATAACATTCATCATAGCCAAATTCTTTACATACTGGCTAAACGGAGTAACCAAACAAGGATAACCTACACGCGGCCATACATATGCCACTTCATCAAACAGCTTAATAAGCAGTTCATCCTGAGTCATAAACGGCAAATTACGTTTTGCCTTATATTTATTGATAGACTCCAGATTGGTTTCCAAATCGGCCATCAAGCTACCCATCATACCACCTGGAAGTCCCGGACCGATCAGTAATGAGTTCATCAGACGGTTACGCGGACTGATATACAAGCCCAGAAAATCATCCATAAATTCCTGAATCAGCGAACGTACTTTCATGTAGGCCTGCATATTGATTTCAGGAACCTTAAAACCGGCATCTTTCAACATTGCCTGCACACTGATTACATCGGCATGTCCTGTACCCCATGAAAGAGGTTCCATACCAACATCTACATAGTCACATCCGGCCTTACATACCTCGAGGATAGAAGCCATGTTAAAACCAGGTCCGGCATGAGAGTGATACTGGATAGTAATATCTTTCTTTATCTGCTTGATGCCGGCAACGATCTTACCTAAGAAAACCGGACGTCCGATACCTGCCATATCCTTGATACAGATTTCATCACATCCGGCTTCAATCAGTTTCTTTGCCATATCCAGATAATATTCTACGGTATGCACCGGTGAATATGTGATACACAGACAGCACTGAGAAATCATTCCAGCATCGTGAGCATAACCGATTGAAGGGATAATATTGCGAACATCATTCAGTCCGCAGAAGGTACGTGTAATATCTGTTCCCTGAGCTTTTTTTACCTTATAAAACAATTTGCGTACGTCGGCAGGAACCGGACTCATGCGCAAGCCATTCAAGGCACGGTCTAACATATGTGTCTGAATACCTGCTTCGTGAAACGGTTTTGTCCATTCACGTACAGCTTTATTCGGGTTTTCTCCAAAAAGCAAATTAACTTGTTCAAAACCTCCCCCATTTGTTTCAACACGAGCAAAACACCCCATTTCGATAATGGCTGGGGCCACCTTAACCAACTGGTCTACGCGAGGCACATATTTTCCTGCGCTCTGCCACATATCACGAAAGACCAGACTAAATTTTACTTCTTTTTCCATTGTAAAAGTAATGTGTTTTTCTTTAACAGATTCATTTCAATTTTTCAATCTTTATCACCTGACCCTTACCGGCAGTCAGAATTTCCACAGCGGCCTTAATAGCATCCATTGCCCCGGCATCTGTAGAAGGCCCACTTGTAACAGGCTTCTTCTTCGGCTCTTCTTCAGGGGCTATCTTATTCACCACAGAAATAAGGAACTGACTTATCCAGATAACAATCAGAAGAATCAAGAAAACGGTGCACATTCCGACCACCATTAACAATAATCCGACTCCGATGTTCTCCATAATATAAATAAGTTATTAATTGTACAAAAAAACACTCTCCAGAAAACCAGTTTCTAAAGAGTGTCCCAAAATTACGGATTCAGATTACATTTCGTAAATATCCGCTATTAAATAATGTAAATTTATCAGAATAAAATATCCTGTAAAGGCTTGCGGTTCTTCTCCGGAACCTCCTGCGAGGCAGGATATCCTACCGGAACAAGGGCTACCGGCTCTATGTTTGCAGGCAATCCCAATATCTCCTTACAGAGAGGTACATCAAAATTGCATACCCAGCATGTTCCCAATCCTTGTTCGGCTGCAGCCAGACACAAATGTTCTACTGCAATAGAAACATCCACATCGGTATGATCTTTGTTGTCCAACTTACGATGCCATGCTACATTATGATCGCCACAGGCCACAATGATACAAGGAGCTGTCTTTATCCATTCACGGGGATAGGCAGATTTCAAGGCTTCCAGCAGTTTTTTCTCGGTTATCACAGCAAATTTCCAAGGCTGGAAATTTACAGCCGACGGTGCAAGACGCACACACTCCATTATATAGTCCAGCTTGTTTTGTTCTATCGGACGTTCCTCATAATTCCTTACTGAATAACGTGCTTTTACAAGTTCCAGAAAATTCATTTTATCAAACAGTTAAAGATTTCATATCACAAAAATAACGAAAGTTATTTCCACAAAAAAGTATCCGTCTGGATTTTTATATATTCGGCATATCCGCGCAGAAAAGTCGAATGCATACTAAATGCTGACAGAAAATTCGATTCCTACGATATTGGCAGACCGTTTCGGTTCATACTGACGGCAATAGAAAACATTACATGAGCACTGACTTGACAGTTTTACATTTACTCCCGGACGATAACGCATACGCGCTATGCTGAAAAATACGTCCTCTCCTACCGGCTGGTAAAGTTCTACAGAAAAATAGGGTTGTACTTTCCAGGATACAGGTGCGTAATCGATCTTTATCCGCGAGCGAAGCCTGCTTTCTACATCTCCTTCGAAAAAGGTCTGCTGAAAAAATTCCCGTAAAGACAATTTAAAATCATGACATTTCAGATATCCCTGCGCTCCGGCAAGATAACGATGTCTGAACTTCCACCCTTCACTACCTCTATTCCGGTAATGTACTTCATACAGTCCTTCCAACTTTAAGAAAGACAATATATTGTAACCAGTCCCCAAATTCAGACTTACACGATCGGCTTCCTTCAGATGGTTTTTCGAACGAAACTCTGCCGCCCCCGACAGATTCCAGCGGCTCGTCACTTTATAATTTAATTTGACTCCTGTCCATGTGGCAAATTCATCCGACTGTGCACAAGCTGTATGTACGGTCATAAAAGCAAGACACACCATACAGACTAAACGGATAAGAAGCTTTATTATGTTTTTCATGCCACAAACAATTATCAGCGTTAACCAGAAGGAATACAAAGATAACAAATTAGCTTTTAGTATCCGAAGAATAGTCCTCAAAAAAACATCAGCAAGTTTAGCTGAAAAATTGCTCAATTTTAAAAAAAACATCAGCAAGTTTTCGCAAACATTTCATGATGTTTTTTCATTCGCTCCCCCAAAATCTAAATGAACTTTATTCATTCATTTATTGTATCTTTGCAAAGCATAAAAACAAGACATACAGATTATGAAAAAACTAGCAATATTCGATCTTGACGGAACATTGATTGATACAATTGCCGACCTGGCAGGAGCAACCAATTACGCATTGCAGGAATGTGGATTTCCTACACACGAAACAGATGCCTACCGCTATTTTGTAGGAAACGGAATAAACAAACTTTTTGAACGTGCCTTACCCGAAAATGAACGCAGTGAAGCGAATATTCTGAAAATACGTTCTCTGTTTATACCTTATTATAATATACACAATGCAGACCTTAGCCAACCCTATCCGGGTATAACCGATGTACTGGATACACTGCAACGCAAAGGTATGATGCTGGCAGTAGCCTCTAATAAATATCAGGAAGCTACCTCCAAACTGATCAAACAATATTTCCCGCAAATAACATTCGCACAAGTATTCGGACAGAGAGAAGGAGTACCAGCCAAACCCGATCCCAGTGTCATTTTCGAAATTATTGAGAAAACGGGAGTAAAAAAAGAAGAGATCGTTTATCTCGGAGATTCATGTGTAGACATGCAGACTGGAATAAATGCAGAAGTAACCACCATAGGAGTAAGCTGGGGATTCCGTCCACGCACGGAACTGGAAGCATACCATCCTGATTTTATAGCCGACCGGACTGAAGATATACTACAATATCTGGCAGAATAAAAAATGCCACAGGCTGCAATAATCATACAGCCTGTGGTAAAACAAAAAACTGTTATCAAATAGAAAGTTCGTCAAGCACTTCAATCAGCGACTTATCCAAAGGTTTGTCTTTCTTGATAGCCTCAGTGAAAGGAACATACACAATTTTATCATTGCGGATACCTATCATAACATTACGCTGGTCTTCTTTCAATGCCTCGATAGCTCCTACTCCCAGACGGCTAGCCAAAATACGGTCGTAAGCACTAGGAGAACCACCTCGCTGCAAATGTCCTAAGATTGTTACACGTACATCGTACTGCGGATATTCATTTTTCACACGCTCTGCATAGTACATTGCACCTCCGTTTTTCGGAGCTTCCGACACGATGACTATACTGCTGTTCTTCGACTTACGGAAGCCACGACCGATAAATTTCTCCAGCTGGTCTACGTCAGTCTGGTCTTCAGGAATAATGGCTGCTTCTGCTCCAGAAGCAATCGCACTGTTTTGTGCCAGAAAACCGGCATCACGTCCCATCACTTCAACGAAGAAAATACGATCGTGTGAAGTTGCTGTATCACGAATCTTATCCACACAGTCTACAATTGTGTTCAAGGCTGTATCATATCCGATAGTAGAGTCCGTTCCATACAAATCATTATCAATAGTTCCCGGCAAACCGATGCAAGGCACATCAAACTCATTGGCAAATATCTGCGCTCCGCTTAATGAACCGTTTCCGCCGATTACAACCAATGCATCAATACCAGCAGCTACCATATTATCGTATGCCACCTTACGGCCTTCGGGAGTCATAAAGTCTTTCGAACGTGCAGTCTTCAAGATTGTTCCCCCACGCTGGATAATGCTGCTGACATCCTGAGTCGTAAGTTCCTTAATCTCATTACGGATCAAACCTTCATACCCTCTGTAAATACCTTTCACAGTATAACCGTTACAAATGGCACTGCGAGTCACAGCACGAATCGCTGCATTCATTCCTGATGCATCACCACCTGATGTCAGGATACCAATACACTTAATTTGTTTCATAATAACTCGTTTGTTGAATTTTCCAATTCCTAAATATCCTAAAAACAGTCCCCAAAAGTAGAACATTTCTACAAAACAAAGTAATCCGTATGTATAAATAACTATAAAAAGACAGTTTTCACGTCCGATAGAACAGAGTATAATCTATGTTACTTATTTTTTCAAATACCGTACATATCCTCAATATTTACCTGACACGCTGGTACATAATGTTATCAATAGAACAATATTTGCAACATAGCTGTCAATCTCCAACAACATAAATCCATATTTTTGCAACAAACATTAATTCAAATCAACAATGAAAAAACACATCCGTCTACTCACATTAGCAGCCATAAGTCTGGCAGGATTTACTTATGGCAACCAGCTTCAGGCTTCATCACCCGATAATGCCATTTTCAGTCATTTCACCTATACCGGACAGGACAAAGTTTATAACGATAACAAGCTTTCAGCAAATGAATTTTATAGTCCCATATTACAAGGATGCTATCCAGATCCTAGCATTTGCCGAAAAGGAAATGAATGTTACTTACTGCTTCAGCGTACAAATAATGGAAAATCGGAAATCGTTGCTAATACTCCTGTCGATATGCAACAACCCTTATATTTACAGATACAAGCCGAAGGAGATAAATACACATTCAACTATTCTACCGATGGACATTCTTTTAAAAATTTAGGAGGTATTGTTTCCGGAGATATTCTCTCAACTAATGTAGCTGGCGGATTTACAGGAAATATGATTGGGCTATATGCTACGTCTGCCAATATGGCTCATCCTCAATAAACAGGTAAGCAATTATCAGCAAAATCCCGGCTCCTCTCTAATAGAAAATGAGCCGGGATTTTGATATATATCAGATAAAAGAGTTTTCTGCTGCAACTATTTAGCAGAAAGTTTGTCGATTTTTACAACTTCGTACACTCCATCGTACTCTGCAGCAAAACCTTCCTGCGATTTACCCATATCTCTTACCTCTAGTTCTGCATGCACAGGTACTCCATTCTTTTGTCCTTTAGTCAGTTCATCATACTGCTTGTAAAGCTCTCCGGTTTTGTCTATCACCCAATAGCAGACAGTATCTCCATCAGCAACAAACGACCGGACTTCATGAGCTATAATCAGCTCTCCTTTTACAGAAATTGTTTCTTTTTGTTGTGCAGGCAATGCTGTCTGAGAGGTCTGTGCCTCATCACTTCTGGAATAGGAATATACCGTACCGTTTTTCTCCAAAAGTAAAGTTTTATCAGACAAATCTTTAATCACCAATGTATCAGAAAAAGCAATCGTCTGGTGGTTGCCAATACTTTTACCGGCGAGAATAAGTACATCCCCTTCTTTTTTCCATGATTCATACTGAAGAGTAGCCATATTTATAGAAGAAGCTGTTCCATCGGGCTCAAGAACAAAACCCTGCTGCATATTTTCCATACCCGGTACAGGTTCAACCCATGCACCTTCTATACTGGCTCCGTTACATGCCGGAAGTAAAGCCATACAACCTAAAGCCATTGTGCTTATCCAAATAAGATTCTTCATAACTTTTATTAATTTAATATTGAATTTAAAATGCAATTTATCAAGAAAATATCGAATCTGCAAAACTGAATCTAAAGATAATTTAATGCACGCCTGAAAAGAAAAAAGATAATGCCCGTAAAAATCGGGCATTATCTTAAAAATAGAAGCATAACCTTATCAGTTTTTCTTAAGTTCAAAATCGAATGTTGCCGGAACAAAACCAGGCAATGCAACAGGTTCATTGTCGCCTTCACCCAACGAAACTTCAGGGACATAAATCTTGAACTTCAGATTTGTTGTTTCTACTTCGTAATTCGCTCCATCAACCGGAGATACTTTAACCTCAATATGTAAATTCTGAGCCTCTCCACCTTCAGTTTCCGACGGAATTGATACATTCAGTTCCAAAGGCTTCGGATCGAGAACGAATAAAATACTATCTTTTTCTGTATTCAGTTCCGGTTCGTATCCTATCTTATAACTTACATTACCTACTGCTTCTACAATCTTATTCGCAGTTTCCTCATCACCAACAATATCAAGTACAATATCTTTTATCGGGAAACTGTCAAAATAAACAGTATCATTGTCCACCTTTACCGCAACATCTGTGCCCTCAGGAGTATCTTCTCCTCCATCAGTTCCGTCTTCCGTTGTAGAAGATTCAGTCAGATAAAACATTTTTCCTGTATAATTGCCAAACATATGATCTGTTGTCACTTCGACAGGAGGTGTCGGAGCTGTTTCGTCGTCATCACTGCAAGCTACAAAGCCCAAAGAACATCCAAGCATCAGCATGGAAATAAATAAACGGTTCAGTTTAATTTGTTTTTTCATTTCTCTAATTTTTCGTTTGAAACTTCAATTACTAGTTTTATCAGCTGACACATAAAAAATGCCAGGTAACAAGTATTACTGCACAAGTTTATAGAGAAAAATAAATAAAATTTTTATTGAAGAATTTTAACATTTAGCCATGCAGGATTCATATCAATTCATCATTTAGAGAGTAAAAAGCTATTTAATGTTCAACAAAAAAACATATATTATGAAAACTCATTTTCCATTTTGCAAGGGATTTATAATGGCAGCAGCACTGACAAGCATTATGGGATTGTCATCTTGCCTGGATGACGATGATGAAAACTATTATAATATTAATTATCCTAATGCACTGGTTACTGTTAAGAGTGATGCAGATGATAGTTTTTTCCTCCAGCTGGATGACAGTACAACACTGCTACCGGTAAATCTCGCATCTTCTCCCTTTGGAGATAAAGAAGTGCGTGCTCTTGCCAATATAGAAGAAGTAGATGAACCAAGCGGAGCATATACTAAAGCTGTACATATTAATTGGATAGACAGCATTCTCACCAAACCGATAGCTACTGACTTGGGAGAGGAAAATGACCAGACTTACGGAACAGACCCTGTAGAAATAGTTAAAGACTGGGTAACAATAGCAGAAGACGGATATCTGACCTTACGATTCCGTACTGTATGGGGAGCAGGATCTCAACCTCATTTTGTAAACCTATTACCGGGAAATAATCCTGACAATCCGTATGAAGTAGAATTCAGACACAACGCATATGGAGATACATACGGCGAGTCTGGAGATGCACTGGTAGCATTTAAGCTGGACGGGCTTCCTGATACAGAAGGAAAGACAGTAAAGCTTACTCTCAAATGGAAATCATTCAGTGGAGACAAGTCAGCAGAATTCGATTATTGTACACGTAAATCGCTGGCTCCTCAGAACTCAGCAATTACATCTGTAAGAAGCAATTACAAACTCAAGTAACCCCTTTATAAATATATAGATACACTTAAAGAAGACAAAAACCTAGAAAATGTCCCGGTAGCATGATTTTCCATATTCTAAATAACCGCATACCATAACTTTTATCATGCTTACCGGGACTTTTATTGTAATATGTTATCTCTACGTATTATACAATCTTCACCAATTGATCCCTTTCCTATTGAAAAAATATTGGTTGCCGAAAACCATGTCCCGACAACCAATAACGAATCTTTATTTATACTCAAATTCCACAATATTTTGCGTATCAGCCGATGAAGAAGATATATAAGCTTTAAACTTGCCCGGCTCTGCAACCCATTCATGTTTGCGATCATCAAAGAATTGTAAGTCCTCCGGTTTTATCGTAAAAGTTATTTCTTTTTCTTCACCTGGTTGAAGTGAAACTTTCTGAAATCCTTTTAACTCTTTCTGCGGGCGAAGCAAAGAACATTTTTCATCTCCAATATACAATTGAACGGTTTCTTTTCCGGCTACCGTTCCTGTATTCTTAACCTTTACTGAAACCGACAGAGTTTCTCCTTCATTCATTTGTTTAGCCGACAAAACAGGCTTACTATACTTGTAAGTAGTATAACTCAATCCATAGCCAAACGGGAAGAGAGGTTTAATCTTCTTAGTGTCATACCAGCGATACCCAACTAAAATATCCTCTTTATATTCCTGTTTGATACTATCGCCCGGATAACTCATTTCGCCATAAAAATGAGCCGGACAATCTTTCAGTTTTACCGGATAAGAGAAAGGAAGCTTTCCGCTAGGATTTACTTTTCCTGTAAGCACATCAGCCAGTGCATCTCCTCCAACCGAACCTAGATACCAGGACTGTACGATAGTGGGAACCTCTTTTACCCACGGCATCTCGACAGCATTTCCACTTACGATTACAGCTACCAGATTCTTATTTACTTTCAACAAGCCCTTAATCAGTTCATTCTGACCAAAAGGAAGTTTGTAAGACAAGCGGTCACCTCCTTCACAATCTTGGAAATGATTCTTGTTCAATCCGCCAATAAAGATAACCAGATCGGCCTTAGCAGCCTTTTCTACGGCATCATTACGTAAAGAATCGACTGTAGCCTGAGGTATTTTTTCCTCACGTCCATACATTGGACGGCCAGCTGCATATCCTTGTGCATATACAATACGATTGCCAAAGTATTTTTTCAGCCCATCCAACGGTGATATAAATTTCTTCACCTTCAATTCGGAAGAACCTCCTCCCAACATCAAATTACGTGTAGCATTATCACCTACAACCAATATCTGCTTATACTGATCAGGAGCAACAGGCAATAAAGCTGGTTGCTTTTTGGCTGCTTCATTTTTCAATAGCACGATACCTTCTGTTGCTACCTGATAAGCAGCCTGTTCATGAGCTTCATTGGTCATCGATCCAAAAGGTTTCTGACGATTCATGGCTGTACGGAAAATCAAGCGCAAGACACGAGCAGCCTTATCGTTCACTACCTCCATCGGTATTTTTCCTTCCTTAACCATCTTCAGATAGTTCTTTCCCAAATAGTAGTCGTCATACCCAAACTCCGACTCAGAAGTCAAACCATTGGTATACGATCCCATTTCAATATCCAGTCCGTACATGGCAGCTTCATATGTATCATGTGCGGCTCCCCAGTCGGTTATCACACACCCGTCGAATCCCCATTCACCTTTCAGTATGTCATTATTCAGCAGTTTATGGTGAGTAGCATGCATTCCGCGTACTTTATTGTATGCTCCCATGATGCTCCATACACCACCACGCTGTACGGCGGCTTTAAATGCCGGAAGATAAATTTCATACAAAGCACGATCACTAACCTGTACATCGATGTGCCCGCGCCAAAGCTCCTGATTATTTAATGCATAATGTTTCACACAAGCAGCCACACCGTTTTTCTGAACTTCCTGAATATAAGGAACACACATCTCAGAAGCCAGATAAGGATCTTCTCCTAAGTATTCAAAATTTCTTCCGTTAAGCGGAGTACGATAAATATTCACCCCCGGTCCTAACAGTACATCTTTCTCGCGGTAACGTGCTTCTTCACCAATCGCTTTACCATACTTCGCAGCCAAATCCGGATTCCAGCTAGCTGCCAGACAAGTCAACGCCGGAAAAGCTGTACAGCTATCACTCGTCCATCCGGCATATCCCCAGTCGTTCCAATTAATTTCGGCACGAACTCCATGTGGTCCGTCACTCATCCACAGTTCAGGAATACCCAAACGTGGACAACCGGGGGAACTGAATTTACCCTGAGCGTAACTGAGTCTTGTCTTCTCTTCCAATGTCATTCGCTTCAGAGCATCCTGTACTCTTACTTCCAACGGCTGTTTATCATCCAGATAAACAGGAATATCCGTTTTATTTTGTGCATGTAACGAAGCACATGCAATACTCAATAATCCTATAAAAATAAACGTCTTTTTCATAATATTCTTTTTTCTTTTCTGCCAAGATAATATTATTCTGAAACAATATCAACTACAGCTTCTTTTAATCCCTCAGAAATCGCTTTCAAACGCGCTGCTCCTGTTTTTCCATTGTTCTGTAATACGACCAAGCATTTACCGTTGAACGCCTTTCGTTTATTATCTTTAAAACGTTCCATCGAAGTCTGGCTTCCATTGTCAACTCCAGCTATAAACAGGTTTCCTTCTACCTCAAAACGAACCAGATTATCCGCAAGAGGACAAATATTTCCTTCGGCATCCAAGATTTCTACTGTTACAAAACTCAAATCAGTACCGTCTGCTTTCAAGATATTTCTGTCTGGAGTCAGGCGTATCATACTCGGTGTTCCCGCTGTACGAATTTCTTTTTCGGCAACCACTGTTCCTGCTTTTCGAGCAACAACCTTTACACTTCCCGGCTCATATTTTACACGCCAGGAAACATGTAAATGATTATCATCTTTCGATTTTATTCCTTGTGATTTACCATTCACAAACAGTTCCACTTCATCTGCCTGATTGTAATAACACCACATATCAACATCCTGTCCCTCGGTCCAGTTCCAATGCGGGAAAAGATGCAAGACTTGTTTATCTGTCCATTCCGACTGATAGAGATAGTATACATCTTTAGGGAAACCAGCCAAATCAACAATACCAAAATATGAACTGCGTGCAGGCCAGCCATAAGGAGTCGGTTCACCGATATAGTCGAAACCAGTCCATACATATTGCCCGCTGATAAAATCATTTTTCTTTATCAACAGCAAACTTTCTTCATGAGTATTTCCCCAGGGAACATGACAGTTTTCATAAGAAGAACATGCAAATGTTGAATCATAAAATGGTTTATCCCAGCGTTCAGGCCAAATAAACATCTGGTCGCTCGGCATCCGGTAATATCCACGTGTCATCAGAGCCGAATTACTTTCCGTAATGATAAACGGTTTGCCAGGGAAATTCTTTGGAACCTCAGGAATGTTGACATTATGATAATTATAGCCAATGATATCCAACGCTCCGGAACGGAACAAATGATTAGCAGGATTAGGTTCATTGCATCCAGCTGTAATCGGACGAGTCGGATCCAAGGTTCTTACAAAATCGGCCAGTTTCTTTGTAAGTAAAGAATTTACACTTTCTTCACCTTCCTTAGCCAGCATGTCTGCCGAGTGGCCGAAATTCAGAATCAGGTTAGCTTCTTCCAGACTTAAAGTATCAGCCTGCGCATCACTCCATTGTTCCAATACCTCATTTCCGATACTCCACATAAAAATAGAAGGATGATTACGGTCGCGAAGAATAAAATCGTGCAAATCTTTTTCATGCCATTCATTGAAGTAACGTGCATAATCATGAGCAGTCTTTTTCTTGCGCCACATGTCAAACGCTTCATCCATTACAATAAATCCCATACGGTCGCACAAATCAAGCAGTTCTGGTGCCGGAGGATTATGTGAACAACGGATACCATTACAGCCCATTTCTTTCAAGATCTGCAACTGGCGTTCGATGGCACGTACATTAACCGCTGCTCCCAGGCATCCCAAATCATGATGCATGCAGACACCATTTATTTTGACCGGCTTGCCATTCAGCGTAAAACCTTTCGCAGCATCAAAAGAAAACGTACGAATACCGACAGGAGTTACATAGCGATCTACACATTGTCCATCTTTCTGAATTTCTGTAACCAAGGTATACATGTAAGGACGTTCAATACTCCACAATAAAGGAGAACTTACCTTTAAATCTTGAGAAACATCAACAGCCTTTCCTGCTATTGTATTCAGAGAAGACTCTGCCTGAGCAACGTCCTTCCCTTCTGCATCTTTCAGGATAGAATAAACAGATACTCCAGCAGCTGTCTGCGTTCCTATATTCTCAACCGTTGTAACGACTTTCAAAGAAGCCTCCTGAGTATCGACACTTGTTGTAGTAACATATGTTCCCCACTCTGCAACACGGATATCTCCTGTTTTCACCAACCATACGTTACGATAAATGCCACATCCCGAATACCAGCGAGAATTAGGCTGTTCAGCATTATCAACACGTACAGCTATCACATTCTTTTCTCCCCACTTCAGATATGGAGTCAAATCGTAACTGAATGAAATATATCCATAAGGACGCTTGCCCAACGAAATTCCATTAATGAAAACTTCCGAATTCATGTAAACTCCATCAAACTCGATACGAAAATGTTTTCCTTTATCTCCGTCTGCTGGAATAAACGTCTTCCGATACCATCCGATACCACCAGGCAAAGCACCTCCACCTGTTCCCGAAGGATTATCCTGACTGAAATCTCCTTCGATGGCCCAGTCATGGGGTAAATTTAATTTTCTCCAACCCGAGTCAGCAAAATCTACTTGTGCAGCCAATGAATCATCAATCAGAGAAAAACACCATCCGTCATTAAAGCTCAGTCTTTCTCTCGGCTCAGAAGAAGGAGAGCTGCATGCTCCCAATAAGAACATGCAGCACACTCCTGTTATAATAGATTGAATAAATTTATGACTCATAAATTTTACAACTGAATGGTTTGTGAAGTTCCATTATATTTTACAATAATACCTTTAGCATTCATATCGAACGGCTTCGGGCTATTGGCATTCACTTGAATTATTTCGAATGTACGTTCTTTCAACATACCGTCAAACTCACCTGTACGTTCTCCTATTACCAATTGCTTTTTAGCTTCGTTGTAAGTCATCGGAATCATCGCATATTTACCTTGCTCATAATTATAGTTTACACCTTCATCTTCATATAAAGTAAAGGCAGCATCCGCACCCTGATAAACATACAACTTGATATGTTCTGCCTGCTTTTCATCCGTATACTGGATCTCAGGACCGAAAGGTACAATTGAACCGGCACGCACGAACAACGGAATACGTTCGTAAGGAGCATCTACCATTTTCTTCTCACCACCTGCCTGGAACTTGCCAGTATAGAAGTCGTACCATCCTGCTGATTTCGGGAAATATACCTCACGACTTCTGTCACCGTAGTGATAAACCGGAGAAACCATGAATGACGGACCGAACATGAACTGATCGCCAACATTGTTTACATTCGTATCGGCAGTAAAGTCCATTACCAGCGGACGCATAATCGTATAGTCGTTAAACCATGTCATACCAGCCAATGAGTAGATATACGGCATCATGCGGTAACGCAGTTTAGAATAGTAAACAACCGAATTGTAAGCCGGATGACCTTCGGGAGCAATTTCCCATATTTCGCGGAACGGATATTGTCCGTGTGCACGATACAACGGACAGAATGCACCAAACTGATACCAGCGTGCATTCAGTTCACGCCATTCCTTATAATCAGCATTTTCTGTTTTTGTTTCATTCCACTGTTTCTGTCCTGCTACATAGCGGTTCTCTACACAGAAACCACCAATATCCATTGTCCAATAAGGTATACCGCTTACTGCAAAATTCAATCCGGCAGTAATCTGTGCTTTCATATCTTCCCAGCGGGTTCCTATATCACCACTCCATGTAGCTGTAGAATAACGCTGCAAACCGGCAAATCCAGAACGGGTAAGCAGGAAGACACGCTTATTATTGTCTACACTGCGCTGACCGTCATAGATTGCTTCAGCATTCATCAGTGCATAAGCATTGAAATATTCTGCAGAAGGTCCCAATGCTGTAGGACCGCATAAATCCTTGCGATATTGCAAATCCGTACAGTCGCGTACGTTCGGTTCGCTGGCATCCATCCACCAGGCATCAATACCCAACGGATAATAATGTTCGTACATCTGCTTCCAGAACAATTTACGTGCATCTGCATCGTAAGCATCATAGAAGCCATAATGATAACCCGGACCTACCCAGTCTTTCAGGCTGTCCTTAACTGACTGCTGATAAATCCAGCCATTCTTATCAAACTCCTTGTAATGTTCGGTTGTTACATAGAATTTCGGCCATACAGAAATCATCATACGTCCGTGCATGGCATGAATGGAGTCGACCATAGCCTGAGGATCAGGGAAACGGTTCTTGTCGAATTCATGACTTCCCCAGGCATCTTCCGGCCAGTGATTCCAGTCGAGGACAATATTGTCAATCGGAATCTGACGGTCGCGGAAACCTTTCAATGCACTAAGCATTTCATCAGATGTATTATACTTTTCACGGCTCTGCCAGAATCCCATTGCCCATTTCGGCATGATAGGAGCTTTTCCGGTAAGAGTACGGTAACCGCTGATTACATCATCCATATTATCACCGGCTACAAAATAATAATCAAGCTGCTTGGTCATTTCACTCCACCACGACTGCTTGCCCTGTTCTTTCGGATCAACTGGGCTCAGTACACGCAGTCCCGAGTAAGAAACAGCTCCATCCGGCTCCCATTCTATTTTAAGAGGAACTTTCTTTCCAGCTTCCAGGTTGACAGCAAATTTATAACTGTTCGGATTCCATGCCGTACGCCAGCGTTCAGGAACTACCAGTTCATTATTTATATATACTTTCGTATAACCGGCATAATAAAGGATAAACTTAAACTCACCCGATTCTGAAGGTTCAATCATACCTTCATACGTTACTTTTGCTCCCATAAACGGGAAATTCTCAGGCAGGTTAACTACCTTCGACAAGTCTTCACGTTTCAGATGTTCGAAATAAAGAGAAGGCTCACGGCGAACAATGGTTTCTGCTCCTGACTTTGCATCAGGTACATAAGTACCGGTCAGTGCTCCTTCCTTGCCGTCCTTGTCATATAGTTTAAATACCTGTCCTAGCTGAGAATAGTCATTGGGGTTACCAAAACGACAAAGAGAATAACTGTCCAGCAGAACACCATAATTCTTGTTCGATACAATGAATGGAACAGATACCTTTGTATTATACTGGAACAACTCTTCGTTCTTTCCTTTATAGTTGAATTCCTCTGCCTGATGCTGGCCCAGCCCATAAAAAGCTTCATCATCGGGAGATTCGAATACCTGACGGATTGAATATCCTTTGGTACCTTCCACTTCGATAGGAGTAAATGTCTTTCCTCCCCCCTTATTTTCCTGAAGAATCATCTTTCCGTTTTCATCCGTAAACCAGACTTCACCGGTAGAGCTTAAAACAAAAGCCTTGACTTCTTTGGTTGAAACAGTGATTGTATCTCCCTGCTGTGAAACAGTAAACGGAGTCTGTTTTTCCTGAGGAACAACAACCAGACTCTTTGAATCGGTAAATTTGCTTTCCGGAGTAGCAGATACATGTATCAACTTATCTCCCATTACCTGAAAACGAACCAGGCGAGTATCCTGTCCTCCCTTTTGCTGAACCTTAACGATGACACCATTATCTGTCTGTTCATAGACCTTGCCAGAGCAGGACCCAAAAATCAGCCCTGCCAACAAACAGTAAGAAATGTTTTTCATATTCATAAACCTATGTTTAAAGTTAAATACTAAATACATCTTTATCTCGTATTGCAAATTTAAACATTCCCCTATAAAACAACTAGTTATAATGTTTTACAAAAGGGAAAGTTTTCAATACATAGGTCTATCAAATGTTTCTAACTTAGGTATAATTTGTTACTTATCTTCCTTTTCCTGATATGCAGAAGGCAAAACCCCAAATTCTTCTTTAAAATAACGACTGAAATACTTAGGATTATTAAAGCCTACCTGAAAAGCGATTTCCGAAACATGAAGCTGACTGTCACGCAACAGTTGAGCTGCTCTTTTCAGACGAATTACACGAATAAACTCGATAGGAGTTTTTCCTGTAATCTGTAACATCTTCTTATACAAATGAACCCTGCTCATGCCCAGTTCACGACTCAGCTCTTCTACCGACAGATCACTGCGAGAGATATTGTCCTCTACATATTTTATAGCTTTCTCTATCAGCTTTTCATCCAAAGAAGTAATGACAATATCACTAGGCGCAGGATCGATAGTACCCTTTGACACATTATAACGGCTTAATTCTATTAGTTTTCTGATACGCAGAACCAGAATAGTCATATTAAACGGTTTCGTCACATAATCATCTGCCCCCATGGTCAATCCTTCCACTTTCGATTCCGTATTTTGTTTAGCTGAAAGCAGAATCACCGGAATGTGTGCTGTACGTTTATCTTCTTTTATCAAACGGCACAATTCGTTTCCATCCATTTCAGGCATCATAATATCACTAACCACCAAGTCGGGCATTTCTTCACTATTTTGCAAGATATCCCATGCCTCTTTTCCGTTCGATGCTAGTTTCACCCGATACTGCAATCCCAGACTATACTCCATAAACAGACGGAAATCGTCATTATCATCTACAATCAGCAACAATGGGAATTTGCTCTTGTCGGCCTCTTCATTAGACTGTCCTGCTACTTCAGGAAGTAAATCCGGAACCGGCATGGAGTTAGCCGGATGATATTGCACATCAACATGCTTCACCGGTATATGTACAACAAATACAGCTCCTTTACCGATATTATCGAAAACTGTGACATCTCCTCCATGTAAAGCAACAAAATCGTGTACCAGACTTAATCCAATGCCTGTACCGCTCGTTGCATCCACGTTTTCTTTGTTTTCTGTCTGATAAAAACGATCGAATATATGTTCCTTATCCGCATCACTTATTCCTACACCTGTATCGGCAACCTTTATTTCTATCACATCGATATCTTCCTGAATGTGCTCTACCATAACCGTAACCCTGCCACCTTCAGGAGTGAACTTAAACGCATTAGCCAGCAAATTCATCACAATCTTACCTACCTTGTCGGCATCGAAAGCCATTGTAAAGTGATCTACACTCGAAAAGAACGAAAAGTGTATCTGCTTTTTATCGGCCATCAGCAAGAAAGAATCGCATACCCCTTGTATGTAAGTAATGATATCTCCTTCAGAAAGTGATAAATGATGAGAACTCATTTCACCTTTTCGGAAATCAAGCAACTGATTGACCAGTACCAGCAGACGATGTGCGTTGCGATACATAAGCTGAAGCCTCATTTTTCGAGATTCATCATTACTTTCTTCTTTCAGCATCTGTTCCAGCGGAGCAATAATCAGAGTCAGCGGAGTACGAAGTTCATGACTGATATTGGTAAAGAAACGGAACTTCATATTATTTACTTCCTCATTCTTAGCTACTTCCAGTTCTATCTGATGTAACTTGAACTTTTCTCTCTCACGCTTCAGCAAACGGAAACGTGCCAGGAACAGTAGTCCTACACCAATCATAAAATACAATAAATAAGCCCACCAGGACATCCAGAACGGAGGCAAGACTTCTATTTCAAGACTCGATACATCCTGACCGATATATCCGTCGCTATTGACAGCTTTCGCACTCAGAACATACTTTCCGGGAGCCAAATTTGTAAAAGTCAGACTATGCACGCCCTCAGGCAGTGAAAGCCATTCTTTGTTAAAACCTTTAAGCTGATACATATAGCGTGTTTTCTCCGGCAAAAGCAAATTGTCGGAAGCCAGGAATATAGAAAAAATATTCTGCTTATAATCCAGCGTAAGTTTGCCTATACGATTAAGAGATTCTGGCAACAATACACGACCGTCTACACGTTCGCCTACTTGTATTTCTTTGTTGAACAATGAAAGACCAGTAAACAACACCTTAGGAAGTAATTTATTATAACGGACATTTTCCGGACTAAATACATTTATGCCATACAGTCCTCCTAAAAGTATTGCTCCATTATTCAATTCACGGATAGACCTGAGATTAAAATCACAATTTTGAAGTCCATCTTTGTCATTATATACATGCGGAACAAACTGATAATCACCTGTATTACCTTTCGTTACATTCAGATGAATCAGCTGGCGTGCCGATGTTACCCACATATCTCCGTTATTATCTTCTGCCACTCCTGCAATAATACCCCCGTTATCCGGCATGACATCAGACAAGCTCTTTACTTTTCCAGACTTTACATTATAGATATTAAGCCCGCCACGAGTGGCAATCCATACAAGTCCCCGACTATCTTTAAATACCTGATTTATTTCATTATGAGTAATTCCTACACTATCTTTTTCCTGCAAAACAGCCTTTATCTTACGACTTTCTACATCAAAGACAGCCACTCCCTGACTGGCAGTACCTATCACCAGATCGTTTTCATTGGTAAAGCACAAGGAAACAATATGATTATCATTTAAGCCTGCCTTCTCCAAGTCTATCGTCTGAAAACTATGATCAGAAGGATTCAGACATTGAATACCGGCATCCAAAAAGCCAATCCATATATTACCTTTCCGGTCTTCCTGCAAAGCCCAAATCTTATCACTCTGAAGCTTACTTCCATCACCGGCTTTAAACGAACGTACCGCAGTACCTTCTATACAATACAAGCCCCCATTGAATGTGCCTATCCACAGCTTCCCGTCGGAAGCTCTCAACAAAGCAACAACAGGTTCTTCTCCCAATGTAAAATGTTTTTCTATTTGACGAGTAGTATAGTTCCAAAGCATTACTCCATTGTCATTTGTACCCAGCCATGCCTTATCTTTTCCTTCAGGCTCTATACTTGTCACATCACCTGTATAATCTATTTCGAATTTAAATATGCTTTCGCCATAGTAAGAGATACCCTTCTTGTAAGTTCCAACCCATACAATTCCATCTCTGTCTGTATACAACGTATAAACCGTATTATGAGATAGGCTCCGGTCTGTATTTTTCTCAGAAGAAACAGATACTACCCGTCCGTCAGCTTTCGTAAGAATATCTATACCGCTATAATCCTTGCCCATCCAAATTCTGCCTTTAGCATCCTGCGTAATGCTATGCACAAAGTCAGAACGGTTACGCCAGCGTTCCGTAACGTCTTCCTGCCATTTTCCTTTCTCCCAATCGTATACCCACACGCCTGAGATACTATATATCCAAATACATTCCTCCCGATCGACAAATAAGGAAAAATCAATTTGCTTACCATCCTGATTATCATTCTTCACTTCTTCCTTTATCCATCTGACAGTCAACCGGTCACGATCAACACAAACCAGCAAGCCTGTATCATAGACAAATAAAATTCCATCCTTACACTCTGCTATATCCGAAATACCGACCAACGGCAATTTATGTTCCTGAAAAGAAAAACATGCCGGCTTACTGTTCTTATTATACCGGTAGCATCCCTCTCCCATTACATAAATCCAAACATTTTCCTTTGAATCGACAAAGATATCACTTGGAACTCCTCTGCTTCCCAATGAAGTCATAAACGGAGTTAAATCGGTTTGAAACACTTCTTTTGCCTTGTCAAACAGTACATACCCCTTTGCTGTCTTTACCCAGAATTGCCCGTCAGGCAGTTCTACCATACTCTCTATAAAGTTATCAGGAAGTGAATTCCGATTATACTCCTGGCGAGTAAAAACCTTAAATGTATACCCATCGTAACAGTTTAACCCTGCCAATGTACCAAACCACATAAGTCCCTCACGGTCTTTATAAATACACCGTACAGAATTATTTGACAATCCGTCGGATACTTCGAGATGCTTAAACATGAAAGACTGCGCATGCAGGGAAAGCAATGAAAAAAGCAAGGCTAGCAAAGTGTATATTCTTATCATATCACATATCAATTTCTAAAGCAAAGAAAGTAAATTTTTGTAAAGCACACAAACCTTTTACTTCCTTTTTTCTCTCTCGACACAATGACTAACTCAATCTGATATCGTTATATTCCGCATAAGCAAAAAAACGATTTATCTATCTGAAATAAAAGGAGTTGCATACCCTTTCCCGAATACTATAAAAAATATCAGGATGAGTTACTTTTTCTTTGTACAAATTTTCAAAAAACATCAGCATAAATAAAACAAAACATGCTGATCTTTTCTGAGAAAGAACAGCATGTTTTTGTTCCATATATAAAAAGCCCTTCACACTTACACAAATAAGTGAAAGGTGTGAAGGGCAAAACTAGTATTTATTTTATACCTTCCATCAATCCATTATATTCCAGTTCATCATAAACCTGCAAATTTTTACGGTCGAACACTCCATCACCTCTATCCCAGTAGAACGGAACAAGTCCACGAGCATTGGCCTCGCGTACAACACACTTATCGAAAGCGGCACGCGACAAATCATGTCCTTCCTGAGCCTGCTGATCGGGCAAAGTACGACGGACAGCTGCAAATTCTCCAATAATAACAGGTACTCCCTGATCGGTAAACTTCTCTTTCAGCTTCTGGAACTGCGACTTTATATAATCTTCCCCACAGATATTATCCCATCTGCCTTCATACGTTCCGGTAGCATATTTTTTGTTTTCCTCACCCCAGAAATAGAAAGCCTTTCCCCAGCTTTCATCATTTTCCATTCCACAGAACTGCCAGGAACTGTAATAATGCACTTCCACACTCAGGCGGTTAGGGGTTACATCAACAGGCAGAGAAGTCATATACTGCATCGTTTTGTCTATGTCAGTAGAAGGTCCCTGAACAATCAGGTTACGGTAAACATTCTTTCCACCGGTAGCTCTTACAGCATCCACAAAAGTCTGTTCGTATTTCAGCAAAGTAGCCATATCATCTTCATCTTCTACATTAGGCTCATTACATCCGGCAAACAGCAAATGTTCATCATAGTCGCGGAAATAAGTGGCAATCTGTGTCCACAATACTTTCTGCTTATTATTTACCTCTTCACTATATCCGTTGGGAATATCATTTTCAAGCCATCCGCCATCCCAGTGTATATTCAGAATAGCATATAAATCGTTCTGCATGCAATAATCCACCACTTCCTTCACACGTGACAACCATGAAGATTTTATTTCGTAAGTAGTTTCATCACTCAGATACTGATCCCATGCACACGGAATACGTACAGCATTGAATCCCATCTCACGTATCTTGTCTATCATGGCAAGGGTTGTAGCAGGATTTCCCCAAGCAGTTTCACCACCTGTTGCCTCCAGTGAATTTCCCAAGTTCCATCCTATTTTGATATTTTTCATCAATTCAGGAGCATCCTGTTCCATTCCAGTCTTGTCTGCTTCAGGTACAGAAAGAGCTTCCTGAGTAACAGTAACAGATTCTGTCAGATTATCCAATGTAAATACAATGGTAGCAGTACGTATCTCTCCTGTTGCATTCTGAGCCACCATGAATGTTTCAGTACGTGTTTCTACCGCACGTGTATCCACATGTTGAATCCAGTCTGCATTAATGTCAATCTGACAATCACCGGTAGTCTGCATCTGTACTGTAAATTCTCCTCCTTCACCAGGCAACGTGTATTCATGCTCTTCTACCAGCAAATAGTCATTGGCAGTCTGTACCACCTTCACCGTTCCATTTACCTCAGCTCCTTTTACTGTAATTACAGCTGTTCGATTTTCTGTATTCGGATTTTCTGTGACATGTACCAAATATTTAGCTGTTTTTTCGGATGTTGAAACTTGTTGAACAACAGAACACCAGTCGGCTGCATCGGAAGTTACTTCATAAGCAGCATTAGACTGTATATACAAAAGAGCTTCACCTTCATGCTTTCCAAAAACCAGTTCCTCTTTCGAAATCTTCAGATATGGAGCACCGGTAGCATCATCTTCAGAGCAAGCGCTCAACAGCAAACTCATTAAACAAGTAAGAGTTCCCAGAAAATAAATAAAAGTATTTTTCATAGTTCGTTATGGTTAATAGTTTAAGAGGCATACATATCTGGCAGCAGCCATCAATATGTATGCCTCTTTATATTTGTATTACAAAATTTTCAGACTGTCAATTGTAACATTTACAGCATCCAGATCAGCAATATCACTGAACATATCGAAGATATCGATTACAAATACAATGACACCATTATAAGCAGCTTCCGGTTTCATCTTGATGGTATAAGTACCGTCACCTTTCACCTTCACATCGCTTGTTCCTGAATAAGCAGGCCACCATCCATCAGCAGTACACATCAGTCCTGCATTATATTCTTTGGTAGCAGCATCTCCAGTAAGGCCACTGATAGTAAATGTCAGTTCCATCGAATAGTCGAAAACAATACTTGCCGGATCAATCGGACTGGCAGATGCAGTTTCGCCATACATATTATAAAGCTCGATACGGAAATTATTCTTATCGGTTTCCAGATGTCCCCAAACCAGTTTAGAGTTGTCTACAGCTATCGATGTAGCCTCTGGCTGTGAGGTTCCTCCTCCTGCATTAGGAATAAAGTGATAAGCCTGGTATTCATCTTTTTCAGCACTGCGTGCACCTACCCACATTCCCATAACATTACCGGCAGCCGACTCAATGCTCAAAATACGTAACTGATTATTGCCATCAGCTCCAAACATGATATCACCACCACCGATATGATAAGAAGGAACATTTCCACTAAAGGTATAAATACCCTTTTCATCCAATGTATAAGTTCCACTTGCAGTAGTACCATCAGGCATTGCAAACTCATAAGTCATAGTTTTTGAATCGAGAGTCATAGAAAGCTGATCCAATCCGCTAACAGGTGTTGCCCAGTCTGGATAATTGCCGGCAGTAAAGTTATTCATCAGACTACCGTCCAGATTTGCCCAGTCAAAAGGAACATCGGCCGACATTGTCCATTTTATTTTATTGGTAACCACTTCCGAAACCATATCTTCCCATCCGTCGGGCAAAGCTGGTTCTGGATTTGGTTTATCTTCAGGCACATAATTGTCAGCATATTCTTTCGAAACGAAGTTCCAGATCAACCACCACGGACCTTCACTGTTATCACGCATTACTCCAATACGCATATGGTTTTCATCCAATTCGAGCAACTTCAAGTCTCGGCTCCAGTTAGTACTTCTGTCGCTCCAAGAAGGAGTATGCAGCAGTTCACAGTCAGTAAATGTGATTGTATGATTGCTTGTATTAAGCATGAACGTACCAGAAGCAGTTTCTTTCGAAGAAGAATTGTAAACAGTCACGTTTGCTCCACCTTTCAGACCAAATGTCATGGTACTTTCCCAAATAGCATCATCACCGGTATGACCTACTCCCGGATCCCAGTTAGCACTCCAGTTATTCCATTCTACTGTTGTACTAGGATCGGCATAAGTCATTTCTCCAGCAGCATAGCCATACGATCCATTATCGAATATCCATACTTTTTCATTGTTTACACCTCCGGTAAGATATGTCCACAAATCATCATTTACGAAATCTGCACAGAAGCTATCTATTGTAAATGTTGCCGGATTACCATAAACAATACCACCTCTTGTCTGAACACCGAAAGTCACTTCATACTCTCCCTCAAAAGGCATTTGCAATGTTACTTCTCTTTCCTGACTTCTTCCCTGAGGATGTTGCCAGCAAACCTGATAACTTGAAGGCATTAAACTCTTCAGATAAACAATATTTGGATTTTCCGAATCGTGAGTGATAGAGAAAGCTATTCCTTCTACCAGATCGTCTACGGTAACGTCTTTCCCTTCCAGTTCAAAGGAATCGGGAGTACATGCCGAAAACAGTCCGACTGTTATAATCAGCCATGCAATATATAATTTAGATATCAGTTTTTTCATAACTTCTTGTGTTTTTAATTCCAACCTTCATTTTGTTTCAATACCCCATTCGATAATGTAATCTGATTGTTAGGTATCTGAGAGAGTCCCTGCTTCTTTACGATATCTGATTCCTTAATAGTTACATTATCAGGATTGCCACCACTGGTTACAGAAGTGTTGGTTGCAATCTGAGAAGCGGCATATTCCACTCCCTGACGTAACAAGTCCCAATAACGCAGTCCTTCGAAAGCAAACTCCAGCATACGTTCATTCATGATATTATCTTTTGTAGCTGTAACTTCACGATAGTTGCTTGAAAGGGTCAGACTACCATCTTCATCCTCAGAAGTATAAGCACGCTGGCGGACTTTATTCAAATACTCCTGTGCATTCGGACTTCCCAGCTCTGCGGCCATCAACAAGACATCGGCATAACGCATTACAATGAAATTCTGATATTGAGAAATCTGGAAATCTCCTTCTCCAAGACCTGAAATTTCATCAACCAGTGACCAGGCACCACTAGCTTCGTCTTTCATCCATTTAGACATCGGAGTATATTTCTTCACTGTATATCCGGTGTATTCACGCTGATCTTTATAAGAAGTTTCAAAATCAGCTTCATCAGAAATACCCTCACTTACCAGATTAATGATAGAAGCTTCACGACGTTCATCACCTGTACCGTATGATGTCCACATCTTAGGATTTACTGTACATCCTCCCCAGCCTCTTCCGTAAGGTGCATGTCCCAGATAGTTACGTAATCCCATGTTAACCAGCCAGCGGTTACCATCATTGTTTCCGTTATAGTCTTGAGTATAGTTAAACTTCTGTGCCAAAACAACTTCTTTATTACCGTCGCCAGCATAAGTAGAAGTTTGTTCGTAATCGCCAGTACTCTTATTTAAAGCCCATGTAGTAGAAGCAGCAGGCCACAAATTTTTAAATTCGTCTACCAGTCCGTAGCCTTCAGATTCGGCAACAGCAATGAAATCTTCCAATCCCTGCAAAACAGTGCTCTTTGTTACACCTTCTACCTGAGGTTCCTTTCCATAATAACCGGTATAGAACAGATATACTCTGGCCAAAAGAGCTGATGCTGCATATTTGGTAATATGACCATCATTTGATGCTGCCGCACTCTTCGGATAAGCACTGGCCGGAATATTATTGACAGCATACAGCAAATCACTGAATATTACATTATAGACTTCATCCGGATCTGACTGTGGACGATTTTCATTGACAGGTCAGTAAACAAAGGAATATTTCCCCACATACGTACCATATCAAAATAACATAATGCTCTTATCGCACGACATTCACCCAGATAAGTACCTTTCGTTTCTTCGCTGCTCCAAGCTATCTGGCTTTCATGAGCCAGCAATTCATTACAACGATATACTGCTGCATAATAATTAGTCCATTCTGTTTCCAGAATATTCATATCCGAAGGCGACTGATTGACATCAAAACGGTCGAGTACCTGATAATTACGGGCATCTGTATTTCCCATGCCGGCAAAACATTCATCAGCCATAACTTCCGAGGCAAAATAGAATGCACATCCTGCACTAGAACTTGTACATTGCCATCCATCGTAACAACCAATCAGTGCACGCCATGCATCACTCTCAGTACGATAGAAATTGTCTGTCGTTGATTCTGTTTTAGATTCCACATCCAGGAAACCAGCGGTACATGAGGCCAATCCCATAGAAGCCAGCCCCAATCCCAACATATATAGTTTAAATTTATTCATAGAGATGTTCTTTTAAAATTTATAAATTAGAATTTCAGATTAACACCAACCAAGAAGGTACGTGGACGAGGATAATATCCTAAATCGATACCAGAAACCCAGTCGGAAGTACCGTAACCGATTTCCGGATCCATACCGTCATACTTAGTAAATGTAAATGCATTCTGTACCTGGAAGTACAAACGTGCCTGACTGATAGCCTTCACATTTATCAACTTGGCAAAATCGTATCCCAACGTGATATTACTGATACGAAGATAATCGCCATCCTGTATATACAAATCAGAGAACTGCCAGTTGATATTAGTATTAGTCACACGCGGAATTCTGTTTGAAGTACCTTCACCAGTCCATCTGTCCAATATAGCTGAAGTATAATTGGCTTTGTTGTTTGCATGATTTCTATAAGACTGTACAATCTGATTGCCTGCAGCTCCATATGCCACCAACGAGAAGTCAAAATTCTTATAATTGAAACCAAGGTTAAAGCCATAGGTAAAATCAGGAGTACCGTTACCCAGATCTACTTTATCGTTATCGTCAATGATACCATCCTGGTTCTGATCGACATAAATCACATCACCCGGCTGAGGATCAGACTGTAAAATACCATGTTTTCCGTCAGCATTCCAGTTTGCAATCTGTTCCTTGTTCTGGAAAATACCAGCTGTCTGGTATCCCCAGAAATAACCGATGGTATGACCATTCTCTGCACGATAGAATTCAGGAGAGTTATCATACAACATATTGACATCACCATGAATAATTCCATCTTCAGTCGGAATGTTACCTACCTTATTTTTATTGTAAGCTCCGTTGATACCAACATTATAGCTAAAATCACTTCCGATCTGATCATTCCAGTTCAAAGCCAGTTCAATACCGGTATTTTTCACATCACCACCATTGATGTATGGTGCACCAGTACCAGCTGTAGCCAGAATAGGAGCCTCAACCAACCAGTCTTTGGTAGTCTTGATATAGAAATCGGCAGTCAAGCTCAAACGGCTTCTTAAGAAACGTGCATCAATACCGATGTTAGTCTGTTCTGAAGTTTCCCATGTTACATCAGAGTTTGCCAGACGGCTTGGATATGCTCCCCAGTAACCAGACTGAGCAGAAGCGCCATAATTAGTTCCGAAAATATAATGTGTATTCGAAGAAGTAATAGGAGCTGTATATTGGTAATTGTCTATATTCTGATTACCAACCTGTCCCCAGCTGATACGTAATTTCAAGAAATCCAACCAGTTCTGAGTAGTTTCCATAAACTTCTCATTCGAAATAGTCCATCCGGCAGATACAGAAGGGAATACACCATAACGTTTACCTCTTGCAAACTTAGAAGAACCATCGGCACGCAAAGTAGCGTTAATCATATATGTTTCTTTCCAGTTCCATCCAAAACGTCCGAAGTAAGAAACTGAACGGCTTTCATCCTGAGGATATCCGTCAACCGACATACCATCATCTGCACTCGATGCTGTGCCGTTTGCAACATAAGCATGATCCCAATCGTCGAAACCTTCTCTCAGTGTACCTGTACCGGCAGAAAGATAAGTTCCTGAATACTGATAAACTTCCATACCAATCAACGCATTGAAAGCATGATCTTTTACTTTCCAGTCGTAAGTAGCTGTATTAGTCCAAGTCATACCCAAGCTGTGACTCATATTCTGTGAAGCAGAAGTACGTGTATTGTTGTAGCTGTAAATAGAGAACTGATACATCGGAGTAAAACTACGATATTCAGAAGAGCCGTAAACAGCACCAAAAACAGTTCTCAATTTCAAATTTTTCACAGGCTGCAATTCAGCATAAACATTACCAGAAAAAACAGCATTTTTATTTTCATTATTTGTGTTTGTCATCATTAATCCATAAGGATTACCGTCGCCGTTATACCAATCAGAATTGGAAGTATCGTTGTAAGGAGAATCATAAATATTGTTATCACTATAAATCGGCGATAAAGGAGAAGTACTGAACGCTCCTCTTAATGTATTGTTATATTGATTACCTACTGAAACACCATTATTTAATTTATAAACGAAACTAACTTGTTCGCCAACCTTCAACAAATCCGAATCCTTAAAAATCTTATGTTCCGAATTGATACGGAAATTATAACGTTCATAGTTTGAAACATCCTTACCACCTACAATACCTTCCTGGCTCATGTATCCCAAAGACATAGCGTAAGTTGATGTTTTCGATCCACCAGTAACACCCAATGTGTAGCTCTGTGTCTGAGCGTTATCCTTAAACATAGAATCTACCCAATCAGTATCATAGACATTTCCATTGGCATCATAAATACTTTTAAATGAACTCCAGTCATAAGGAGCATTTCCTGAATTGACAGCCTGTTCGTCCATGATAGTCATGTATTCTTGTGCATTCAGCATATCAGCCTTACGAGCTACATTCTGTACACCGTAATAAGCATCGAAAGCAATCTGTGCCTTACCTTCTTTTCCAGATTTAGTAGTAATCAAGACAACACCATTGGCAGCCTGTGCACCATAAATAGCGGCAGAAGCAGCATCCTTCAAGACATCAATACTTTCGATATCGGCAGGATTCAATGTTGAAATATCACCACCAACACCATCAATCAAATAAAGAGGAGAAGCATTTCCTACTGTACCCAAACCACGGATACTTACCTTCATATCAGAACCCGGCTGACCAGAAGTAGAAGAAATATTCACACCCGGAGTCTGTCCCTGCATTGCCTGCAAAGGGCTGTTAGTATTCATCTTTGCCAAGCTTTCTCCTTTCACCTGCACAGTAGCACCGGTTACCAGTTTCTTTTTCTGAACACCATAACCTACAACCACAACTTCTTCGAGGGTTTCGGTATCTTCTTTCATTTCAACATTTAATGTTTTCTGATCGGCAACAACAATTTCTTGTGTAACAAAACCGATATACGAAAATACTAAAGTCTGACCTTTTTCCACTCCCAAGGAGTAGTTTCCGTCAAAATCCGTAATAGTTCCATTAGTGGTTCCTTTCACCAACACACTCACGCCAATTAAAGGCATCTTGTCTGTTGCCGAAGTAACAACTCCCGAAACTGTCAAACTCTGAGAAGCAGCCTTTATTGCCATCGAAGGCAAGAACAATAGTAACATCACCATTGCAAGACTACATAGATGCACGTTTGTGCATTTTACGAATAAGTGTTTACTCATGGTACATTGTTTATAGTTAAAGTTTACATTTATTATGTTTTTCTTTCCAGTATTTTTATATCATCAACATCGCAAAGTAAGCCAAAAATAAGAATCTTTGAGGTACGGTTTTGTTTCTCTATAGGGTATATTTTGTTTATATCACCTCTTTATAACTTTTTATACCCATATAGATAAAAAGTTAATTATCAGAGAGAAACAACATAATCAATCTCTTTATATTACTTTACTTGCCATTCATATATACCCGCTGTTTTTTCATCGGGAAGTACGACTTCCAATTTTATTGCTTTCGTTTTCACTGTTTTAAATTTAACAGCACTTCCCTCTCCTTTAACGATACTGTATGCATTCAGATTCTCTACAGGGAGCCATTTGCCTTCAGTATTTTTATAATAAATCTTCCATGATTTCGGAATGCTGCAACTACCCCAAGGAGTATCATCAAACCAATAAACAGTTGAATTGGAAACCTGCACATCTTCCGAAAATTCATAAGAAATCCATTCGGTCGTACCAGTTTTAGGATACCAGTGGTAATAAGGAATTGTACGGTCATTTTCATCCTGAGGTATTAGTCCATCGGCAACAGAAAATAATGTCGGTATTTTATGTGATGCATCTATCTTACTTTTTGAAGCCAAAGTAGGAATAGCTTTCGGACGAGTTGCATTGACTTCATCCGGTAACCACACTGCCATATTTCCAGTTCCACGATGTGCCCATGCATAATAAGGAATCAGTGTCAGTATACGGTCTTTTACCAGCAACCGTCCTGCCTTATCATATTCCAGCGACTGTGCCTGTGTCTGAATCTGATTAATGCCACAAAGCAAATCTTTCCTCTCGATTACTTTAAACTCCGAACGAGGATTCAAGAGTACACTTAATACATCAAAATCATTATCTGCCCACTCAGCACAATAAACAACAGGTCCACGTTCTATAGCTACACGTCCCCGATCGGCTTCTACTTTATTATTGGCTGTAACTGTACGCACATTCATATCAAAATGTACTTCCACTGAATCTCCTTTCTTCCATTGGCGGTTAATAGAAAAATAGCCATCTTGCAAATCGGCATGAACTTCTTCACCGTTCACCATCACACGATATGAAGGATCAAGCTCATCCGTGTATGTATACAAATTACTTGGGACAACCTGATTTCGTACCCAACCAGGAATACGGATTTTCAGTGTAAAATCCTTTGCAGAGTTATGAGTAATCCTAAGCTGGATATCTCCATTCCACGGATACGAAGTTGTCTGCGAGAGAGAAACCTTCTTACCTCCTACATTCAGTGTAACATCATTCGACATGAACAGATTAACATATACCTCCTTGTCTTTCACAGCATATATATAGCCGGGGACAGAAGGTATAAAACGACAGATATTGGAAGGACAGCATGCACATCCGAACCAGGGCTGACGTTGATGTTGCCCCATAGACTCCAGTGGATTAGGATAAAAGAATTTACCACCATCAAGAGAAACTCCCGAAATCAATCCATTATATAATGTACGTTCAAGTACATCATAATATTTTGCATCTCCATGCAATAAAAACAGCCGGTAATTGACATACACATTTCCAATAGCCGCACAAGTTTCACAATAAGCCGACATATTAGGAAGTTCATAGTTCTTGCCAAAAGCCTCTCCGTTGCTTGTCGCTCCGATACCTCCTGTAATATATAATTTCTTTGATACTATATTTTCCCAAATCCGGTCTATAGCATACACATAAGCTGTATCGCCTGTAAGTGCTGCAACATCTGCCATGCCGGCATACATATATGCAGCACGCACTGCATGTCCGACAGCTTCATCTTGTTCTACAACTGGCTTATGTGCCTGACTATATGCATCCCTTCGGGAAGTATATCCGCGCTTGTCCAGAAAGAATTTTGCCATATCAAGATATCTCCGTTCACCCGTTACAAGATAAAGTTTAGCCAAAGCCATTTCCGCAATCTGATGTCCGGGTACACGTACCAGTTTTCCCGGTCCTTCCCCTATCTCCCTACAGACACAATCTGCATAGCGAATTGCAATATCAAGAAAATTACGTTGTCCCGTAGCCTGATAATGAGCTATGGCCCCTTCAATCATATGTCCCAAGTTATAAAATTCATGACTTAGCTCTTCCACTTTTTCCCAACGCCGACTGCCAGCCCATTGATGTGGATGTGCCGGATTCATAGTGCGTGAAGTATATAGATAGCCGTCAGGCTCCTGTGCACCGGCAACAATGACCAGCACACTGTCTATGTATTTCTTTAGTCGTTTATCCGGATAAGTCTGAAGCAGATAACTTGCTCCTTCAATGGTTTTATATACATCAGTGTCATCAAAAGAATATCCCGTCACTTTATTGCTGTCACTGGGGTGGGCAGCCATTTCAAAATTTTTATAACGTCCAGTTTCTTCACATTTACTAAAAGCCAGTGGGATGGTAACTTCACGACTTGCCTGTAAACGTTGTCCCCAAAATGAATCCGTCAATTTCACAGATGTAAAAGGTACTGGAGTTATAGGGTAACCGTGAGATATCACCTTTTCACGAGCATAAATTCCACCTCCTGTTATTCCCAAAAGCAATGCAGAAATTATCAGTTTTTTCATAGGTTTATTTTTGTGTTTTCCATATTGATTCAAAATCTCAATCGTATAATACAAATGTAAAAAAGACATATTTGCAAACTGGTATAAATTTGTTTCTTTATATGGTACATTTTGTTTTTCTCTGCATCAAAAAGACAGTATTTTCCCTGTTTCAGAAGAGGTGAAAACATTTTATACCCTTTTGTGAAACATTTTTCATTCCATTAAAAAACGCTTTCCATTAGTTTTGTATCAGTCTTTAATAACATCACATTATGAAAACACATAGGAAACTTTTTTTCACCTTGCTCATAGCAAGTACTACAGGAATCATACATGCCCAAAATGTATTTAACGATCCGGCAGTAAACGAAGAACAACGGCTTGACGATTTGATTGCGCGAATGACTCTCGACGAAAAAGTGGATGCTTTGGGAAACAATACTCAAGTCCCCCGCCTGGGAATACAAGCATCAGGAAGTGTAGAAGGACTGCACGGAATCGTACTGGGAGGACCAACATACGGCGACAGAGCCAATACTCCAACAACAGGCTTTCCACAAGCTTACGGACTGGGAGAGACTTGGGATACCGACTTACTACATCGAGTAGCAACTTACATCAGTACAGAAAACCGTTATCTCTTTCAAAATGCAAAATACCGGAAAAGCGGACTTATCATGTGGACTCCCAATGTAGACTTGGGCAGAGATCCTCGCTGGGGACGAACTGAAGAATGTTATGGTGAAGATGCATTTCTTACTTCACGGCTTGCTGTAGCTTTCATCAAAGGCATACAGGGAGATCATCCTAAATACTGGAGAAATGCTTCACTTATGAAACACTTCTTATCGAACAGTAACGAATACGGACGTACATTTTCTTCTTCCAACTATTCCGACAAACTGTTCCGCGAATATTATGCTTATCCTTTTTATAAAGGAGTAACCGAAGGGGGATCACAGGCTTTGATGACTGCTTATAACGCCTACAACGGAACTCCGTGTATCATGCACCCCGTATTGCGAAACATCGTCATGAAAGAATGGGGACTGAACGGTACGCTACTGACCGACGGAGGAGCATTCCGACTGCTGTTGAGCGACCATAAACGTTTTGACAACGACCGGGCAGCTGCGGCAGCTGCATGCATCAAAGCAGGTATTACGAAGTTTCTGGATGAATATAAGGATGCCGTATACGAAGCACTGCACCGAAAACTTATTAGTGTGGAAGATATAGAAAAAGCAATCCGGGGAAACCTCAGAATATCTCTCAAACTTGGTTTGCTGGACCATGCAGAAGACAATCCTTATGCAGCCATCGGTGTCACTGATACCATTGCTCCATGGAGCAAACCGGAAACCAAAGCACTGGTACGCGAAGCTACGCTTAAATCGGTCGTCTTACTCAAAAATCAAGACCATTTGCTTCCACTTGACAGACATAAGATAAAAAAGATAGCAGTCATCGGACAACGTGCGACTGAGGTCCTGCAAGACTGGTACGCCGGTAAACCTTTTTATACAGTAAATGTACTTGATGCTATTCGCGAGGAAGCAGGTAACGATATTGAAGTACGATATGTAAAAACCAACCGAATGGACAGCGCACGCACGGTTGCAGCATGGGCAGATGTCGCTATTGTATGTGTCGGCAACCATCCTACCTGCGATGCCGGCTGGGAACAAGCTCCCGTCATAAGTGAAGGAAAAGAAGCCGTCGACCGCCAATCGCTACAACTGGATCAAGAAGATTTGCTTCTACAAGTTGCTCAAACTAATCCCAATACAATTGGAGTATTGATCAGCAGCTTTCCTTATGCCATCAATCGAGCCAACCAGACAGTACCCGCTCTGCTTCATCTCACCCAATGCAGTCAGGAGTTGGGACATGCTGTAAGCGATGTTATATTCGGACATTATAATCCGGCAGGCAGACTAACCCAAACCTGGGTAAAAAACATCACCGACCTTCCTCACATGATGGATTACGATATTACTCACGGCCGGACATATATGTATTTTAAAGAAAAGCCATTATATCCTTTTGGTTATGGACTAAGCTATACCCGCTTTAATTACTCTGGAACAACTCTCAATGACCGTGTTATTGAACGTGGCGATACCTTAAGGGTATGCTTCAACCTGAAAAATTCCGGCGATATGGATGGTGATGAGGTTGTACAACTTTACGTTTCCGCACGAAAACATACGGACAAAGATCCTATCAAGCAACTGAAAGCATTCCAGCGCATCAGTCTACGTAAAGGAGAAATGAAAAAAATAGAGTTAACTGTCCCTTATACAGAGTTACAAGTATGGGATGAAAAGCAGAACCGTTTCATTCTTCCTGACAAAGAAATGACACTGGAAATAGGAGCCTCATCATCGGACATCCGTTTACGGACAACATTCCGGACAGAAGAATAAACCTCCAGCCAATTAATAACAGAAAGGAGTTGTACCGCTACCACGATACAACTCCTTTTTTGATAGTTCAAAATTAGAAAACTCCAAGCTATATAGCCAAACTTGCCATATTTAAATCGTTTTACTAGAGTGAAACGGTCGCTTCACCTAAATGGAAATAACGTTTCACAGTAATAAAACGATAGATTCAGCCTAGTCAAACGTTATTTAGATATTCAATTCAGTCATTGTTATACCACACACAATTATCAGAAAGCCCCGAAGCACGCACTGTTACCTGATTCTCTCCCGACTGTAAAGGAACATTGTTCCATGTAGCCACACAAACCTCATCAGGCGTACATTTTCCCATACTTTTTCCATTCACAAACAACTCTGCATCACCACAATTGCTAAACACCTGAATGTCAACCGATGAATTCGACCTATTCTGACAACGCTTCGATGCGATATACAGCACTTTTTCTTTCTTGTTCCAATTTGCTTTATAAAAATAAAAAGCATCTTTCTTAATCCTCCGATCGTATGTCACCAATCCCTTATCGTTTCGGCCAAAAGTCGTGCCTTCTTTTCGACCGGCCGCCGAGAAATCAAACATACACCAAACAAATTTACACCACAAAAACGGACGTGAAGCAAGCTGTTTCCAGTTTTCTATATGGTAATAAGTCTGCCAGTTCTCTGGATGCCACTGTCCCCACGGCTCTGGATGAATCAAGGAATCCGTCTGTTGAAACACATCCGCACCAGCACCGTATTCACTTATGCCCATACATCGCTGGGGATATGCCCGATGCTCCTTATCAATCCACTCACCCATCTCTTTACAATCGTCCCCATACCATCCGAAATAACGGTTGAATGCAATCAAGTCAGGTATTCCGTTCAAAGGATCTTCCTGGTTACTTGCCCCCGTTGTCGGTCGTGATATATCCCATTTCTTAGCCAACTTGTTCAGTTCTTCTGCCATAGGGTTTGGATTTTCCAGCCATCCCGGGTTGATTTCATTAAAAAGTCCCCATGTCAAAATACAAGGATGATTATAATACTGACAAATCAGTTCCACTAATTGTTGCTTTAAATTTTCTCTATACAGAGGGTGGCTGACAAATACATTTACAAAAGGAATTTCAGCCCAGGCAATCAGTCCTCTCCTATCCATCAAATTATGCAACTGTTGTGCATGCGGATAATGCGCCAGTCGAACAGCAGTACATCCCATTTCCTGTATCAAGTTCAAATCCGATTCAAAATCTTCAGGACGAAAAGCCGATGCTCTTTCTGCACGGTCCTCATGATAATTGACTCCATGTATCGAATAGGACTTACCATTTAAGAAAAAGCCTTTATCCGGATCTGCTGAATAAAACCGGAAGCCAACATGTTCTTCCCGACGATCAATCTCTTTACCACCTCTTTTCAAAACGACAACTCCGGTATATAAATATGGATCATTAACTCCATCCCACAAATGCGGATTATTAAGTTCCATCTTCACCACGGCCTCCTTACCAGACACACTTGTTTCTTTACACCAAACAACTTTATGTTTCGCATCCAACAAAGAAAACTCAACAGAACAATCATTCAATGCCATTTCAGTTCCCGATAGCAATGCTTTCATTTCCAGTCCGGCATACTTTTCGGAAACATCACACTGAGTAAAGAAAACTCCAGATGAGCCATAAAATGTCGGATCAATACAGGCATCATCCGTATACAAAAGCTCCACGCCACGATTCAGCCCACCCCATATATTAAAATCGCCGCATATCGGAGCTATTTCCATAGTTTGAGCGTTACTCACCCTGATATCCAGTTTCTGCTTTTCCCCTCTCCGAATCAGATGAGTCAGCTCTACGGTAAAAGAGGTATATCCACCTTTATGCTGAGCTACAAAATGATTATCCAAATACACATCAGCTACAGTCTGTGCAGCTTTTACGCGCAAGAAAACACGCTTAAAGTTCTCCGATGAAGGTACAACGATAAAACGTGAATAAGTTGACATTCCCCGATAATAATTCACATTACCAAACATCGCATCAGCAGCATTCCACGTATGCGGAAGCTCAACCGTTACCTTATCCGCAGCCTGAGATTCATACCCGCGATTAAAAAACCATCCCCTATCTAATGACTCAACTTTCATTGCAGCCAGCTTCACCCCCGTAACACACCATAAAACAAGCAATATGCTCCACCTGATATTCCATCTGCCCATCTGTTTATCCTCCTTTATTACAATATATGATATTTTTCTATTTGTTCTATCCACAAGTCTGCCATCCGCTTATGTCCGGCAGGTGTCGGATGAATTCCGTCCCAAATCCAATAAGTATCCGGCTTCCGGGTTTTCTTCCAGCAAACGGTGAAACATCGAAGCATATGGGATGAACACAGCTCCATAATCGGCTGCTATCTGTAAGGTTATTTTTCCCAGACGCTGTATCAGGCTATCCCGTAAAGCAAAATCTTCAGTCTTTTTCATATTTCCCGTACAAGCTGTAAATGGCTCACCCAATACAATCTTCACCTGCGGATTATCCTGACGCAGACTATCCAGCAAACTCCGATAAGTCTGTTCCCACGAAACAAAATCGAAAGCTCCACCGTCTTTTTTACCTAAATATTCATTCACATCGTTCGTTCCTATCAAGACAGAAACTACATCAGCATGTATCGCAAGAGCATCTTCCTTCCACCGGTTCTTCAAATCGTTTAATGTATTTCCGCTGATACCCCGGTTGAAGAACTGATATTCTTGCTCAGGATAATTACTTTGATAGTAAGAAGCACACAGATACATGTACCCACTTCCATAGATATGATTCATATCCCAATGATTGCGGACAGAAGAAGGTTGGGCACTTCCATCACTATTTCCCCAGTTACCATCAGTAATGGAATCACCGATGAACAATATTTTAGGTCCTGCGGCCCAAACATTAACCCCGCCAATTAACAGAAAAAATAACCAAACAAAAAATTTCATAGTAAAATAAGATTATAGATTTTATTATTAGCTACCTACTTTATTCAACAAAAATAATGTTTTCTATGTACGTTAAATCATAAAAGAACAGGGAAATAAACAGGTTTGAAACATTTGAATACCCTATTGGAAACATTTTAGCTCGTGACAGGAAACAAAAGAACGGATGCAGAAAATCAAAATCATGTATCTTTGTAATCGAAGTCAAGTAAAGACTTAGTAACTTTTTAACTTTAATGAATTATGCGAAACATTGGTATCTTACTTTGCGCCTTAGCTTGTTCTCTATGCGAAACATTTGCTCAGGGTTATAAAAACCCGGTAATACCCGGATTTCATCCCGACCCTAGCGTATGTAAAGCTGGCGATGACTATTATCTGGTAAACAGCAGTTTTCAATATTTTCCGGGAGTACCTCTCTTCCATAGTAAAGATTTGGTAAACTGGGAGCAGATAGGCAATTGCCTGACACGGGAATCACAACTTAACCTGAAAGGAGCCAATGGAGGAAGCGGTATCTTTGCTCCTACCATACGTTATCACGAAGGAGTATTCTACATGATTACAACCAATGTATCAGGCAAAGGTAATTTTCTGGTTCACACAACCGATCCCAAAGGAGAATGGTCGGAACCCGTATGGCTGGAACAAGGAGGAATCGACCCGTCTTTGTATTTCGAAAACGGTAAATGCTACATGGTAAGTAATCCGGACGGTTACATTAATCTGTGCGAAATAGATCCGATGACCGGAAAGCAGCTCACACCTTCCAAAAAGATATGGAACGGAACCGGAGGACGTTATCCGGAAGGACCACATATTTATAAGAAAGACGGCTGGTATTACCTGCTCATTTCGGAAGGAGGAACAGAAGTAGCACATAGCATCACCATCGCACGCAGCCGTTACATTGACGGACCGTACGTAGGAAATCCGGCAAATCCGATTCTGACTCATGCTTGTCAGGCTGGAGAAACTAACCCTATCCAGGGTACAGGTCATGCCGATCTGGTAGAAGGTACAGACGGTTCATGGTGGATGGTTTGTCTTGCTTACCGTATCATGCCGGGATTCCATCATACCCTGGGACGTGAAACTTATCTGGCTCCCGTACGCTGGGACAAAGATGCATGGCCCGTCGTAAACGGAAATGGTACAATCCAGCTGGACATGAATGTTCCTACTCTTCCACTTCAGACAGTAAAACAAAAACCCGAAACCATCACTTTCGAGAACAAACAATTATCTCCCGAATGGATGTACCTGCAAAATCCTGATATGCAGAACTATGAATTCAAGAACGGAAATCTCCGTCTGAAAGCAACTCCGGTTTCTTTGAATGAGCAAAAGAGCCCGACTTTTGTCGCTATCCGGCAAGAACACTTCAATATGGAAGCCGCTACTTCTTTGGAGTTAAAAGATGCACAAGCAAATGATGAAGCTGGTATCAGTGTATATATGGAATACCACTCACACTACGATTTGTTCGTCCGTCAGAACAAGGATAAAAGCCGTTCGGTTGTCCTTCGCTACAAACTGGGAGAATTGGAACATATCGAAAAGGAGATGCCACTAAACAGTAAAGGAAACATAGAACTGAATATTAAATCGGACATAAACTTCTATTACTTCGGCTATACAGAAAACGGCATTTATCATGAGCTGGGAAAAATGAATACCCGTTATCTCAGCAGCGAAACAGCTGGAGGATTTACCGGAGTCGTACTCGGACTATATAGTGTATCTGCTTCCACACAATCGAAAGCGTATGCAGACTTCCGATACATGAAATATAAAGGAGAATAAACATGAGAAAACTATACCTGTATATATTAGGAATATTCCTGATTCTTCCTCTTGCCATACAGGCACAAACGGAAAAGAGAATCAAGATAGCTTGTGTAGGTAACAGCATTACCGAAGGGTTTCTGTTGAAGAATCCTTCAGAAGAAAGTTATCCGGCTGCCCTTCAGAAATTACTGGGAAACAATTACGAAGTAGGCAACTTTGGCGTGACTGCCCATACATTGAGCCTGAAAGGAGATTTGCCTTATATGAAAACTACACGTTTTCAGGAAGCGCTGGATTTTCTGCCCAATATCGTAACCATCAAACTTGGAACCAATGATTCCAAGCCGCAGAACTGGCAGCATCGTGCTACATTCAAGAACGATCTGAACCTGTTGATCGATAAATTCCAGGCACTTGCATCACATCCTCGCATCTACCTCTGTCTGCCTATTCCTTCTAACCGTAAAGAATGGGGCATCAACGACAGTATCATTGTAAACGGAATCATTCCATACATCCGGGAAGTTGCAGCCGAAAGAAGCTTACCCGTGATCGACCTGCATACAGCAATGCTTCCTTATTACCCACAACTCTACGTCGACGGAGTGCATCCCGACAAGTACGGAGCTGCTATTATTGCTGAAACATTGTATAAATGTATTACCGGAGAAGAACCTCATCCAACTCCAGGACGCAGTGACCAAACATTGTGGTACGACGAACCTGCTGCACAGTGGGAAGAAACTCTTCCGTTAGGCAACGGCAGACTGGGTATGATGCCCGACGGAGGAATCGACAAAGAACATATTGTTCTGAATGAAATCAGCATGTGGAGTGGGTCGGAAGCCAATTATCTGAATCCCGACGCTTCCAAAAGCCTGCCTGAAATACGTCGGCTGTTGTTCGAAGGAAAGAATAAAGAAGCACAAGAGCTGATGTACACCAGCTTTGTTCCTAAGAAACCGGAAAAAGGAGGAACGTATGGAGCCTTTCAGATGTTGGGCGATTTATTTTTGGAGCATCAGTACGGAGTACATGAAAAGGATGTTCCTGCTGATTACCACCGCTGGCTGGATTTAAATAAGGGAATCGCATACACAACTTTCTCCCGCGGGAATGTAAATTATGTGCGCGAATACGTCGTTTCACGTGATAAAGATGTCATGCTGATACACCTGAAAGCAAACGTTCCTGGTTCCATCAATTTCAAAATGAATTTGAGCCGTCCGGAAAGAGGAAGCGTACGCAAACTGGCTGAAGGAAAACTGGAACTGTACGGCAGTCTGGACAGTGGTTCCTCGCAAGCGGGGGTCCGTTATGCTGCCATTGCCGGAATAACATGCAAGGGCAAGCAGACAAACCAGTCGACTGACGAACAGTCTATCACTATACAAAATGCGGACGAAGCATGGATTGTAGTATCGGCAAAGACCTCCTTTCTGGCAGGAGAAATTTATGAAACGGAAGCAGACCGAATACTCAACGATGCATTGAAAAGCAATCTCTGCGAAACTGTATCGGAAGCAATCCTAAGTTACCAGGCTCTGTTCAACCGTGCAGGAATCCGTCTGCCCGAAAATGAAGCCGTTTCACATCTGACTACCGATCAGAGAATTGAAAGATTCCAGCAGCAGGATGACCCTTCGCTGGCAGCTCTTTACTATAATTACGGACGTTATTTGCTGATAAGCAGTACACGTCCGGGAAGCCTGCCTCCCAACTTGCAAGGACTTTGGGCTAACGAGCCGGGAACTCCCTGGAATGGCGACTATCATACGAACATCAATGTACAAATGAACCACTGGCCGGTAGAACAAGCTAATCTATCGGAACTATATTTACCACTGGTTGACTTAGTGAAACGCCTGGTTCCCAGCGGAGAAGAAAGTGCAAAAGCCTTTTACGGTCCGCAAGCAAAAGGCTGGGTACTCCACATGATGACCAATGTATGGAACTATACCGCTCCCGGAGAACACCCGTCATGGGGAGCAACGAATACCGGAGGAGCATGGCTTTGCGCACACTTGTGGGAACATTATCTTTTCAGTGGTGACCGGAACTATCTGGCGGATATTTACCCGATTATGAAAGGAGCTTCAGAGTTTTTCTACTCTACCATGGTACGCGAACCCAAACACGGATGGCTCGTTACAGCTCCCACTTCTTCACCCGAAAATGCTTTTTATCTACCGAGAAAAGACCGTACGCCTATCAGTGTATGTATGGGTCCGACAATGGATATCCAACTGGTACGTGAACTTTACACCAACGTGATAGAAGCTTCACATATTCTGCATACAGATACTGCTTATGCTGAAGCTTTACAAGAGGCCATCGGGTTATTGCCACCTCACCAGATAAGCAAGAAAGGATACCTGATGGAATGGCTGGAAGATTACGAAGAAACGGATATTCATCACCGTCATGTATCTCACCTGTATGGTCTGCATCCGGGAAATCAGATTTCAGTTCTTAAAACTCCCGAGCTGGCAGAAGCCTGCCGGAAAACCTTAAACCGACGAGGGGACGAAGGTACAGGATGGAGTCGTGCATGGAAAATCAACTTCTGGGCGCGACTGGGCGACGGCAACCGCGCATATAAGCTGTTCCGCAGCCTGCTTTACCCAGCATATACGGCTCAGAACCCCACACAACACGGAAGTGGAACATTCCCTAATCTCTTTTGCTCACACCCACCCTTTCAAATGGATGGCAACTGGGGAGGAACTTCAGGTATCAGCGAAATGCTGTTGCAAAGTCAGGATGGCTTCATCCACCTGCTTCCTGCCCTGCCTGATTCCTGGAAAGACGGAAGCTTTTACGGACTAAAAGTAAGAGGAGGTGCCACAGTCGATCTTGTATGGAAAAATGGAAAGCCGGTACAGGCAACCATCACCGGAGGATGGCAGAACAACCTGAAGATGAAATGGCCCCAAGGAGTCAAAAAAGTACTCCTCAACGATACAGCCTGTCGCACAGACTCTTTCATCCCGTTCACTGTAAAACAAGGACAATGTATTACGTTCATATTCGAATAACTGATAAACAAACTATAACAACTAAAAAATAATTGACCATGAAAAACTTCAAGAAACTGGCACTGGCATCTGTGTTATGTACTGGTGTCTGCCTGACAGCAGGAGGACAAAAACCGGCTCCGGCTATTCCTTCCGATCCGGTTATCGAGGCACATATTCAGAAATGGCTGAAGAAAATGACACTCGAAGAAAAAATCGGCCAGATGTGTGAAATCACCATCGACGTAGTGAGTGACTTCGAAGCTAGCAAGAAAAACGGATTTACACTGAATCCTGCCATGCTCGACACTGTAATTGGTAAATATAAGGTAGGTTCATTGTTGAATGTTCCGCTGAGTGTCGCACAGAAAAAGGAAAAATGGGCTGAAGCAATCAAACAGATTCAGGATTTGTCCATGAAAGAAATCGGCATACCTTGTATCTATGGTGTCGACCAGATTCACGGAACTACCTATACACTCGATGGAACCATGTTCCCGCAAGGCATCAATATGGGAGCAGCTTTCAACCGTGAACTGACAGAAAAGGCAGCAGCCATTTCGGCATACGAAACTAAAGCCGGCTGTATCCCCTGGACCTATGCTCCAGTAGTCGACTTGGGACGTGATCCACGCTGGTCGCGTATGTGGGAGAACTACGGTGAAGACTGTTACGTAAACGCAGAAATGGGTAAGGCTTCTGTCAGAGGTTTTCAGGGAAGTGATCCGAATCATATCGGCGAATATAATGTGGCAGCCTGCATGAAACATTACATG
>ERZ1026929.15-NODE-15-length-98732-cov-23.572737_pt1 | contig 98732 bp, 97 predicted proteins | sample MGYA00519463_ERZ1026929 | MGnify/ENA primary metagenome ERZ1026929 (study PRJEB26926, sample SAMN06164829) | human gut metagenome | biome: ENVO:00009003; feature: ENVO:2100002; material: ENVO:00002003 | host: Homo sapiens | place: USA | collected 2012 ... | reverse complement strand
GTTGTCATACCCTCTCATGTGAGGGCGTTAGCAACGGTACAATCAAGACTCAGACAACAGATGTGCAAAGTTGTCATACCCTCTCATGTGAGGGCGTTAGCAACGGTACAATCAAGACTCAGACAACAGATGTGCAAAGTTGTCATACCCTCTCATGTGAGGGCGTTAGCAACGGATTACCTTGACCTTGCTCAAGTGACTGTAAAAGTTGTCATACCCTCTCATGTGAGGGCGTTAGCAACGGATTAATGGGATTGATCACATTTATTGGTTGGATGTTGTCATACCCTCTCATGTGAGGGCGTTAGCAACCTGAAGACAAAGAACATAGAGGATGTATAATCCTGTTGTCATACCCTCTCATGTGAGGGCGTTAGCAACTGAACTTGATCTTAATCATAATAGAATTCCACAAGTTGTCATACCCTCTCATGTGAGGGCGTTAGCAACCAATTCAAGGCCAACACCTTTGTACGTATAATCTCCTATAAGGGGATACCTCAAACGCTTTACATACAATTCTATACATAGCTTTGAACTATCACATTCGCAAATGTATTATTTTTTCACATTATTTCATAGGTGTTTTTGCATGTTTTATATATCTAAGTATTCCACATGCGGCATTTTTGTCTCGCAAAAGAAGCAAGAAGATCACCGTAGAAATATCATTCACGAAAAATGGCATTAATACTATATTGATTACCTGTTAGTTACAGTTATCATATTTAAGAACTTTCGCAAAGCCTCACAAATCGCAATCAATTTATAGCATTTGCGACAACTTATAATTTGACACAATATGGTTGACCGATGTGGGGCGCAAACAAGAGGGGTATATAATATTAACAATTTTCGCAAATGATTTACCATTTGGCCACGTACGGGCGAAATGGCAAGCCATCTGATATGGACCTTGATAAATCCAGGACCTGTAAATCAATTATATTGTTTAGAGTTCTGCTTTCACCACGATAAGTCTCATAACGTTCCAACCGCTCTAACACATGCCTCGTTAAAGATGCTTTTGTATATTCACAGAGTTTGCCATCAGTATCGACATCACATTTTTCTCCCTTATTTATCATACTAACAACTACGCGATCAACGGCTTGACAGCGAAACAGTTCGATAAGATCAAACACAAGATTTGCGTTTCCTTCAGAACGATGAATAAATCCGGAATATGGATTCAATCCGTGACGGAGTACTGCTTGCCATATTCTCGGATAAAGGATTGAGTATCCGAAATTCAACATACTATTCACTACATCCTTCGCGCCTCGTTTTACTCGACTATAAAATTCAACGCCACTATCTTCCACTACATTCCTAATGTATTCCCAGTACTCCACAGCCGCATGTGCTTCATAAGACATTAGTGTCGCGGAAAAAGTTTCCGTAAGCATTACAGTCTTTACTGTCGCAATAATTGAGTCGATTTTTACAAGAAATGATGAAAACTCATTCACTTTTCCCTTTCCTCCGTGATATTTATTTAGATATTGACAAAAATTCCGTTGATTTTTCAACTTGAAGAGAATTAATTTACGAGCAATCTGACATCTTTCCGATAGCGTTAGTTCTGCCTGTCTATTCAATAACGACATTGTCATATACGATGGAGACAAGAGAGACGAAAGATGCTCGCCATCCATGGAGAAAAAATCAATAGAAACACCCTTATCCCGACAGAATTCAATTATATTACTAGAAATGCCAATTCCATGACCAATAATAGTTATATGCCGAATCGCATTGCTGCGCACCTTGATTGGCTGACCATTCTTTCTAAGAATTACACACTGTCCAGTGACACCTAAGAAATAGCCATGTCCAGATATAACGAGTTCTGCATTTTCCGCCTCAATTTTTCTATACTCCAATTTCCTGCTTCTAATGGCTTTTGCCTTGTTTATAGACACGCTCCCGTTCTTTGATATTGCCTCGTTAACTAAATCATCCCCAAGCACATAACGCCGAATTTGTGCAACCATCTTTTGGGATATTGCTACACCTGAATTCTCCCACCTTGCACAGACATCATCCATCATCTTCTTAAAAATAAGTAAATAAGATGATGGCAGAGCATTCAAGTAATATCTTCTTATTCCTTCCAAACTTTTCACATACACACGCGACAATTGCCCATTTTCCAATTTCACATCTTCAATCATTCCTGACAATTCTTCCAGTTTAAGTTCAGTAACACTCACACCATTACGACTGAAATGCAGACCAAGGAAATCAAATCCTTCATCCAAACGTCCAATTGCGTATGGCTCATTTAGGGTGAGGCTCATCTTATCCCGAAGATATGCGACAGCCACATCTGCGCACTTGCGAATATTCACTTCATCACTTCCCAACACTACAAAATCGTCGGAATATCTCACGAATGACGAGTTTCTTGATGTCATAGACTGATCAAACGAATTTAAGTAGAAATTTGCAAGAATAGGCGACAAAACCGCCCCTTGAGGCAGGCCTTTCCTGCTATCTATCCATTTCCCCGTAGAATCTATGCGCCCCATTGACACGCATAGATCAATCATCTCCACGACCCATTCGTCTTTAATCACTGACTTCAGTCTTTTGAAAAGCAGTCCTCTATCGACAGAATCAAAATAATCATCTATATCCGCACGAAAGTACCATGTGTTTTCCTTTGACATTGTCTCAGACACCATTCTCCTGACGCATCTTAGATGTCCTCTTCCTGGTCGATACGCATAACTTGAGGAACTGAACGTCTTCTCCAACAATGGTTCTACTATATTTTTAATTGCCGTTTGAACAATCTTATCTTCGACCGATGCCAGCCCAATCAGCCTGACATCACCACCTGACTTCGGAATTTGAGCGTCAACGTATGGACAAGGCTTCCATTGACCTTTAGAAAGCAATTTACTTAACCTCTCAAGATTACGGCCACTATTTTGTCCATAATCCTGAATGCTTATTCCATCCGCTCCTCCTGACGAATCCTTTGAACGCACTACCTTCCATGCGTTTCGAAGATTTTGCACATTAATAATTGATTCTTTCATTTATTATTTTTAATTTTATAGTTATAATAAACCAACACACGCTCAACACATATACCCGTAAATATATGAAAGACAAATCATTCTCAACCATTTCATCAGCAATAAATGAAACAATAACGACTGACAATATCAAATATCCGGAACAACTCAATCTTATCTTGAGCAAGAGATTACGCCCGAAAAATGAACTGCAACCGCTCTGGGCCGCATATTTCAATATGGCGCGATACAATATGTACACGACTCTGGTCCACATTGCGACAGCAACTGGTCTGTCGGATGAAGACAATATGGAAAACAGGATGGACAAGATGAGGATCCTTAATGAACCGGTTGAGCCAGAAATTGAACACCGCCTCAGGAAACTCCTATGCAGGCATTTTCCGTTCGCCGTATGGATGATATGCAGCCCTATCAGAAAAAAGGACAGCAAGGAAGATAGTGCGGATGAAGACTACCGCGTGATATCCGTAAAGGAACTGAGAGATTGTCTCAAGACAGTCTCATACACACTTAATTACTTTAGAAATTATTACTCCCACACGCGCCACGTCGAAACCAGAAGTGAGGACATCATTGCAGCATCCAGGAACTCCGAAAAGCAAACCGGGATATTTCTAAACAAAGTCTGTACGGTCGCAACTAGAAGAGTTAAGAGTAGATTTAGCGACAAAAGTAATAAAGGGCAGGCTGGAATGATTGATGACCAGTCTATGAAGTTTATAACAGAGGGAAAGGTTAAATTTAGAAACAACAACGGAATAAAAGAAACTATTTACAACCCAGATCACTTCTTATATCCGCTCTTCCTTAATCGGAGCAGCGCCTTACGAGATGGGACAAACCCTGAAAGACTCTCCACAGTAGGAAAGATACAACTTATCTGCCTCCTTCTCGACAAGAAATACATAACCGAATTCCTTGACCAATCTGGATTTCTTAGCGCATTTAATAATGACGCACCAGCTCCGAAACTTTCGGAACGAAGACTGATTCTTGAAGTCCTCTCTGATTTAAGAATTAGGCTGCCTCAAAGAAAGATAGATGCTACATGTAACGACATACAAGTGGCTCTCGACATGCTAAATGAACTCAAAAAATGCCCGAAAGAACTTTTTGAGCTCCTCGAAGCTAAAGACAAGGCAACCTTTAGCATACTCTCCTCAACGGGGGAACACATCCTGCTTCGACGCTCTTCAGACCGGTTCACACAGCTCGCGCTCCAATGGTTCGACGTAAACAAGGCCTTCAGTCGAATAAGATTCCATATGAATGCCGGAATATTCAGATACCTGTTCAATGATAGCAAGACATGCATTGACGGCAAGACAAGACTCAGGGTGCTCCAAGAACCGCTCAACTGCTTTGGTAGAATTCAGGAAGTGGAAGATTCGCGCGAATCCAACCGCGATGGCAATGACGGACCTTGGAGGGGATTCGAAATAAAGGGGTTCGATGAAGCAGCGAGAAACGATGTCAATTGTCTTCCTTACATCAATGACTCCAGGACAAGATATCTTATAACTGAAGACAATATCGGCATCAGGTTTAGTGGAGATGACGAGGCATGCGGCAACTACTTTCCAAGAATCGACGAGAAGAATGGCAAATATAAGGTTACTTGTCTGCCAGCTCAATGCATGATAAGCATATACGAATTGCAGGCGATGCTTTTTCTTCATCTGCTTAATCCTGGCAATGATGGAGGAATAGCACCAGTAGAAAAAATCATCATCGATAAGGTCGAATCTTACAGAAGATTCTTTTCCGACATAAAGAACGGACTATTAACACCTTCCGGACTAACAGAATCTTCGCTCAATGATAAACTGACATCCACCTACGGAATCTCACTATCAGATATTCCAGACAAGATGAAAGACTATCTCCTGAAAAAAAACAATAAAGGACGTGGATTCAATGCATATCGCGACAGACTCATTGAGACACTAAAAGAAGAAACTGAATACAGAATTAAACGTCTTGAGGAAAACCTCAATGCCACAAATAGTGATACAAACAAACCAGGAAAGCCTGGATACGTACAAATCAAACCTGGTTCTCTTGCATCCTTCATATCCAAGGACATAGTATTTTTCCAAGAATGCAATGCCGACCAAAAAATGACCGGCCTCAATTTCAGCGTAATGCAAGGGTTAATCGCGACATTCGGTTCGCAAGAAGGTGCAACTACTGATGATTTGCGCATGGCATTCCGCAAATCCGGACTCATTGCCGCAAATGGTTCTTGCGGAACTCATCCGTTCCTTGCTATAGCATTCAATGCAGGAGCCAAAAACACAGTCGATTTGTACAAAGAGTACCTGAATGCAAGGAAGAGTTACCTTTCAGGTATCATACCAGACAATGCTCCATTCCTGCACGCTGACAGGATCAGGTGGGCTGTAAATGACGATGCCTATTACAAAGATTACGCAGAGCGCTGCCTGCAACGTCCAGTGATTCTGCCACGTAGACTCTTCGAGGCATCAATTCGAGAGAATCTTCTTGCATTAAATGGTGAAAACGCAAACGCTTTAAAGAAAGTGATTATTGGTGCGGGAGGCCATTGCAATTCTGCTTTTATGATTGATAGTTACTTCTATTATGTCAAGAATGATAGCCCTCAAGTATTCCATGGGGCATGCGAAGGAGACATGCTTCATACATACGGACATAGGTTCTTTCAAGTCGTAAGGCGAAACCTCAAAAATGCCGAAGCCATTCTATCAAAACTCAAGAAGGACTCTAATACTCACAACACATACATTGGTGCACTTTCCGATGCCATATGTTGGGCTAAGGAGAATCCTATCAAACCTACATTTTCAGTCGGAAGGTCGCGACTCAATAATCATTCAGAGAATGAGATTGCAGCGATGATTAAACGGGCATTCAACGAATACATGGCTACCGAGAAAACTCTCAGACGATATGTCATCCAAGACGAACTTCTCTTCCTTGCCGCTATGAAGACCATAAAAAGCAAACTAGGCGTACCTGATAGCGAGTGGAAACTAGGCAGTATAGGTTCAAAGTCCGGTAGCATCCTTGACAAAGAACTTCCATTGATACAGACCCCTGCGAAGTTCTCCAACATAAAGAGACGTCCAAACAAAACGATAACAAAAGATTTAGTAGAGTTAGTTATAGAGCAGCATAATGTAAGCATCAAGGACTATGGAGAGATTTATAGAATACTCGCAGATGAAAGGCTTTATGGCCTTCTAAAGTATCACAAAAATGAGACCGTGCTCGCATCCGACCTCAAAAATGAAATTGAGAAATACGATGAGAAACGAGTCAAAGTATTCGAAGATATCATGAACTATGAAAAGAAGATTACTAATGGCGTAACGGATAGACAGCTATGTGAATCTATGGATCATGCCAAAGACATAGACTTCAAAGTGATGCAGACGTTCGACACTATGAACGACAACCTCACCAAGATGGAGCTCAGAAGCATTAGAAACGCTTTCTGCCACAACTCATATCCCGACGTGAACGCATTTGATAATTCTTCTGGTACAACAAAAAGAATAAGAATACATAATGCCTATATTCCAGGCACAGCGGAAAAGATATCGGAGATAGTTAATGACATTTCCTCAAAGACAAAAGCCAAGTAATTCCAGCTGTTGTCGGATGCGGTAATATCAGATAACAATTTCAACTCCTCCGAAAGACTCGATTCCGTGTGCCGTTTTGGATTTCGGACCATAATGGACTGAGGCCATGACTATTTCGACCCTGAGAGCACCTTGCCGCCTGCGGCTACAAGAATACCACCAATGATGATTTTTACTATTGCCTTTACTATTTCCATAACTATGCGTTTTTTTTGATTGCTTCCTCTACCTTATCAAAGACTTCGTCTATGGCATCGTTGAGGAAATCACCGAGTTTGTTGCCGATCGCTGTTGCTATAGCAAGGATGGCATTTTCTTGTTTCTTGTTCAGCCCCTTGGCTGCTGTTTTGATGAGATCATTCATGTTTATTTAATTTTGTATTCACTTATGTTCACGGAATTCATGCTGGATTCTTACGGAGCCAAAATAAAATTTATCCTCGAGTTCCACAGATGACTTACAAACAAGAAAGACAATAGGAGGCTCTATTTCAATGTCGAGAAATTGTAAAGGCAAGAACCTCGTCAAGGTCAAAGTCGGCGTGAACATTTCCTCGCAGACCCGCACCGTCGAGAAGTGGATAGCGAAGTGAAGACGGCTCTGCGATCAGCAAGGCAGCGTGACGTTACTCTCTAGCGGAGCAGTCCGAGAATGAAGTCCGACGGGAAGTAACTGAAGACTCGTTGGATAGCTAGGACGACGCCGCTAGACGGGGTAAGGATGACCAGGCAGAAGTTGACGATATGGAAGGTGGTGATAATCAGCAGGGAGAGCACGATGCCCGGACCGGCGATATCTGTCTGGTGGAGCCTGGTCTGTTTAACCCAGCAACATATATGAAACGCATATGAGACATAACTGCCTTCAGAATCGACATTGAACCGCTTTATTTTGCGAAAAAAACAGAACCGCAAAGAAAAGATGCGTGAACTCATGCGTAAACTTCATCAGCCAACGGAAATTGCTCCGAAGCCGCGGAAACAGAAAAACCACAAAGAACCCGACGAAACCGGCAGCCAGATAATAATGCAGGCCGATTCTTCCGCCGGAGCCCGTCTCCAGCCTCCAAGTTCTTACAAAGTTACCTTTTCAAAATATCTGAAAAAAGCGGTGTGTTACGAGGAATGAGGCAACACAGAATTGGATTGAATCGAACAACCTGCATGTCGTGATTTGGTGTATATTATTGAAAGCCAAGAAGATATAATGAGCGGCCAAATGCAGGTTATGTGAAAAAGTGGGTAACCTGGCTTTCGCTTTATCTGCTAACTGGTTATTAATCAATACTTTCGTCAGTTGCATCAATTTCAGGTTGTTCGGTTTTTCTCTCCGGGCATGTCTTACGGAAACAATCATCTCCAGCTACAATCTCCAGTTATGTCTGACAGAAGTGGTCATGTTCCCTGCAACAAGAAGCCTCTCTGCCGTTTTTCTTTCCTCACAGACAGCGCGGTTGGCCGTGTAGCGTAATTACTCAGGAAACCAAGGCATCATCAGATGCCAGGCCGGAGTTGGCGGGCAAGGTAGCCGTGCGGCGATGGAAAGCCCGCTTCCGGTCTGTTGCAGGGTCCTAGTCGACCTTAGGAAGATGGCTGAGACTTTCCCTGATCTGTTCGTCAGTCGGGATGGTGTCAGTCATTTTTCCGTCATTGAACTGCTCATATGCCTTCAGATCGAAATAACCTGTTCCCGTGAGACCGAAAAGAATGGTCTTTTCCTCTCCCGTTTCCTTGCATTTCAGGGCCTCGTCAATGGCTGCTCGTATTGCGTGGCTGCTTTCAGGTGCAGGGAGCGTGCCTTCCGTGCGTGCAAACAATTCCGCCGCCTCGAATACGGAAGTCTGCTCGACGGAACGAGCCTCAATGTAGCCGTCAGCATAGAGCTGTGACAGAATGCTGCTCATTCCGTGGTAGCGGAGACCGCCTGCGTGGTTTGCTGACGGAATGAACTGACTACCAAGAGTGTACATTTTAGAGAGAGGGCAAATCTCACCGGTGTCGCAGAAATCGTAAGCATATTTTCCACGCGTGAAGCTTGGGCAGGATGCCGGCTCCACGGCGATTATGCGATATTGTTTCTCGCCGCGCAGCATTTCTCCGACAAACGGACTTACCAGACCGCCGAGATTGGAACCGCCTCCGGCACAGCCTATGACAATGTCCGGGGTAATGCCGTATTTGTCGAGCGCCGCTTTTGCTTCAAGACCGATAATTGACTGGTGCAGAAGAACTTGGTTCAGGACTGAGCCGAGAACATATCTGTACCCGTCATGAGTGACAGCAGTTTCCACCGCTTCGGAAATGGCACATCCCAGACTGCCGGTCGTTCCAGGGTGCTCCGCCAGAATCTTGCGGCCGACCTCTGTATCCATGCTTGGAGACGGAGTGACATGAGCCCCGTAAGTACGCATGACTTCACGTCTGAACGGCTTCTGCTCATACGAACATTTGACCATGAATACATGACAATCAAGGCCGAAGTATGCACATGCCATGCTCAATGCCGTGCCCCATTGTCCTGCTCCTGTTTCGGTAGTCACTCCTTTGAGCCCCTGTTTCTTGGCATAATATGCCTGCGCAATGGCAGAATTGAGTTTGTGGCTTCCGGAAGTATTGTTTCCTTCGAACTTATAGTAGATTTTAGCCGGTGTGCCCAATGCCTTTTCGAGGAAATATGCTCTGATGAGCGGTGACGGACGGTACATTTTATAGAAGTCCCTGATTTCCTCCGGGATAGGGAAGTATGCCGTGTCATTGTCAAGTTCCTGCTTGCAAAGTTCCTCGCAGAATACGCTCTTCAGGTCGTCGATGCACATCGGCTGCAATGTCGCCGGGTTGAGCAGCGGTGCCGGCTTGTTCTTCATGTCTGCACGCACGTTATACCATGCTTTAGGGATTTCGTTTTCTTCGAGGTAGATTTTGTAAGGTACTTTCTGTTCCATAATGTTTATAATTTAAGTTATTTTACGTTTCTATACGAAAAAAGCCCCGTCGCAGTCGCGGCGGGGCTTGAGTTATCTGAATGATTCAGAACAACATACGGCTATAGCCTCCTACGACTGTCAGAGTAGTAAGAGTGCCACCACCAAGAATTGTTGTTCATCATAAACATAGTTCCGTTTCTATTTTTCGGGACACAAGTTAGAAGATTCTATTATAATATGCAAATATTTTTTGCATTTATTTCTTATATTTGACGAAAACACTTATTATGAATTGGTTTAAGCGTCTATTTGGCTTTCGCAGGCCTAAGCGTTCTCGCGATCTTACTGATGCTGAACGCAATCGTTTGTTATTTATCACGTATTGGATGTTTAACAGCTAACATAAACTGTGAAACGTGATACGCCCGTTTGGCGCGACAACTTCAAGCTGTGGTAATCACTTGAGAGCCGGAGATTTCCGGCTCTTCTTTTTTTGCATTGTAAAATCTTTTGCTACTTTTGTGATGTCGTTTATGCGGCTACCGGGGTGAGAACCTCCCTTGACGCGTATGTCTGGACTGACACAGCGCACATGATAGTGCCTTCTCGGGCTCTATTATCGTTTTTTATCTATTTAAGAAAATCTCATTCTCATTGATTCAGAATTCATAATGTTTAGTTTGCACGATTGTTTGTTTAATTAAAAACAATCAGATAAGTTAGAAATATTTTGCAAATAGTAACGAATATGCTACCTTTGCGAATACAAAGTTCTTTGTTATATGAAGAGTTCTGAATAACAGAGAACTTTTTTTCAAAAGCAAGTTATTATATGTATAAGATCGTAGCAATTATTGAAAAGGGACCGGACGGGCGATTTGCCATCACGTCCTCTCAGAGTTTTGGCAAAAATCATTTTGGCGGTTTCGGGGAGACAATCGAGGAGGCTAAAGCAGATTTCCGCGAAAGTGTCCAGGACTGCCGTGATTTAGCCATAGCAGACGGGGAGAAAGTCTCTGAAGAGTACCAGATAACATTTCGCTATGACATTCCTTCATTCTTCGAAGACTTCGATTTCATCAATGCCAGCCGCTTCGCCCAGTATGCAGGCATCAACGAAAGCAAAATGAGGCAATACAAGAGTGGGGTGGCATTCCCTGGGGAAAAGACCACAAAGAAAATTGTGGCAGCAATACATCGCATAGGAGCCGAATTAAGTTCGGTTTCAATATAACAAAGAACTTTTTTGAGAGGAGCCGCCGTGAGGTTGCTCTTCTTTTTTTCATTGTAAAATCTTTTGCTAATTTTGTGAAGTCGCTTATGCGGCTAGCGGGGTGAGATTTGATGATGCGGGACCATTAGAGCACTATTAAAAACACTATTACACTATGAAACGCATTCTGACCATTCTTTGTACAATGATAACAGCTATAGGAAGCGCATCCGCACAAAATCCAATGGTGGAGGACATGTCCAAATGGGCTGATGAATGGAAACACGCATTCTCGAAGGAGGGAGTCAGAGAATGGAAGCCGGAATTTACCTTAAGATATTATGATGGTTTGGTCACTTCAGGGCCAATGCTTACCGGAGGCATACGAATCGATGAGAAGCGTTCATTTTCCATCTTTATGAGTCAAGGAGAAACATACGCTGATTATCGCCCGGTGACATTTATTCTATCGGTACGGGGATATGTTTCCGCAGATACTGGCATTTGGGAAAGCGCAAAACATTCGCCATTTACAGCGACTTGTACGCTGGAGCCGGATGGATATACAAAATAAGCGGAAAGTATCATCTGGATACACAAACAGGCGGGCAACGCGAAGTGATTAAAGAAAATGTTGGCGATATGATATTCATCGTCGGATGGCAGCCCGGTATCAGAGTAAGATGTTACAAGAATCTTCATCTGTTCATAGGCCCTACCCTTGCCGCAGAATGCCTGGGAGCGCACCTGGGAATCGGATTCTGACGCGGCGGCAAGATTGTCTTTTGCTTATGGGCTCTATTTTTTATCTTAAGAAAAACAGAAGAAATTTCAGATCCGTTCCAGATTTTATTTGTAATTTCGTCGGATGCCGGGAATGGGTGGCCGGTTGCAGGCACTTGTTTCTCAGGACATTGACATGGAACTATGAAGATACTGGTAATAGAAGACGAGCGCTCTTTGCAGGAATTGATTGCGAGAGCATTGCTGAAGGAGCATTATGTCGTGGAAGTGGCTTCGACATACGGTGAGGCGTGGGAAAAACTGTCGTTGTTCTCATATGACTGCATCCTGCTGGACATCATGCTTCCGGACGGAAACGGGCTCGACCTGCTGAAGGCCTTCAGGGAAGAAGGAAAAGAATTGACAGTGATCATACTTTCCGCCCGCAACTCATTGGAAGACAAGATTATCGGACTGGAAGAGGGCGCGGACGACTACCTCCCGAAGCCATTCCACACGGCAGAACTTCTGGCCAGAATCAAGAGCGTGACCAGAAGAAGCAACGGAAGCGGACGCAACGGAATAGTCTATGGCAATGTCAAGCTCAACCCGGACAGCCGCACAGTGGAAGTCGGCGGAAAAACATTGACATTGGTGAAGAAAGAATACGACATACTTCACTATTTCCTGCTCAGGCCGGGGCACATGGTCGATAAATCAGTATTGGCAGAAGCCGTGTGGGGCGACGACATATATCTGGCGGACAATTTCGACTTCATCTATTCGCAGGTCAAGAATCTGCGCAAAAAACTGGAAGAAGCCGGGGCCGATATAGAAATCAAGTCCGTTTACGGATTCGGATACAAACTAGTCACCAAAGAATGAAACTGATCCACAATATCGCTGTACGCCTGTCTATGGCATTGCTCCCGGTCATCGCGCTCTGGGCGATGGTCTTTTACTTCGTCATAGTGGATGAGATCAATGACGAGGCCGACGACCTGCTTGAAAGTTACGCTGAACAGCTGATGGTCAAGAAGTTGTCCGGGAAGAAACTACCGGTCACCAACATCATGACAGACGGGCATTACAGCATTTCCGAAGTTGCGGAGAGTTATGCGAATTCACATACCGGGATGGAGTACTACGATGCAGACTTCTACATTCAGGAGACAGACGAACAAGAACCTGCACGATATCTCAAGACCATATTCAGAGACCGTGAAGGAAGATGTTTTGAGCTCATTGTGGCTACACCCACTATCGAAAAAGATGACCTGATAAAGACCATCCTCTGGTGGATACTCGCATTGTATCTCATTCTGTTGCTGACAGTTATCGTGACCACTCTCGTCGTGTTCCAGAAAAGCATGCGGCCGCTATACATGATTCTCGACTGGCTCAATGCCTACACACCAGGAAAGTCACACGGCAGCTTGTCAATAAACTCAGACATCCGGGAATTCCGTCAGCTGGAGAAAGCCGCCACAGATGCGACCGACCGCTCCGACAGGGCCTTCGAAAAGCAGAAACAGTTCATAGGCAATGCTTCACACGAGCTTCAGACACCGCTTGCCGTGCTTGGAGGAAGGATTGACTGGATGCTGGACAATGACACATTGGGCGAAGAAAGCGTCGGTGAACTCGTGCAGATGAAACGCGAACTCGGACATATCGTGCGACTCAACAAGACACTTCTCCTGCTCACGAAAATCGACAACGGACAGTTCCCTGACGTGACTGACATAGACCTTTCAGCCATGGTGCAGTCCCAGAAAGAACTGTATGGGGAAATCTTCAGCAGCAAGCAGATAACCTGCTCAGTCCAGATACCGGACTCCCCTGTCACGATAAAGATGAACGAGACGCTCGCCACGATTTTAGTGACCAACATCATCAAAAACGCATTTGTGCACAGCCCTGAAGTCGGCAAGGTCACATTGACATTGACAGAAAACGAACTCGTGGTCGAGAACAGCGGGGACTCGCCTCTGGACAGCAGCCGGATTTTCGAGAGATTCTACCAGGGCTCGAAAAAAGAGGGCTCTACCGGACTGGGGCTGGCACTTGCCAAAACCATTGCAGACAGATGCGGGATGCTACTCACCTATTCTTATATGGACGGAATGCACCGTTTCAGCGTAAAATTCTGAAAAAAGTTCAGAATTTCCGTGCCGATTACAGATTCACTCCAGAATTGTACTATAATTTCGCAATACAAAGAAGGACAATGTTATGTTTAAGAAGATCATTTTAGTAATCATTTCGCTCGCGGCAGCAGGAACATTGGGCTATTACCTGACAAACCTCGTGCACGACAAGGCGACAAGCCCGGAATCACTTCCGGAAAACGTATTGAGCTTCATAGCCGAGCACTTTCAAGATGAAAAAATAGCATTTGCCAAAGAAGACAGAGACTTGCTGAAAATGTCCTACGAAATCGTGCTCACGGACGGGACCAAACTGGAATTCCGTCGCAACGGAGAATGGAAGGAAATCAACCGTCACCGCAACAGCATCCCCGACGGCATAATTCCGCAGGCAGCAGCCGACAAGGTCAATGAACTGTATCCCGACTCGTTCATCACCAAGGCCGAGTATGACGATGGAGAACTTGAGCTGGAACTGGACAATGGCTTCGAACTGAAATTCGACAAGAACTTCAATCTTGCAGGACTCGACCGATAGCCCGGAGAGTTAGATATAAAAAATTACAAACCAATAAATTATAGTACAATGAAAAATTTATTTATTACAGCAATGTGCTTCTGCCTGATGACACTTGCAGGCTGCAATAAAGCTTCGGCTGACAGCCAGATAAACGAAAAAGCGAAAGCAGAATTGGCAGAACGCTATCCGGATGCAGTCAATGTAAAATGGACATCCAAGAACGGCTACGACGTGGCGAAATTCAACAGAGCCGCTACACGTTCAGCCAACGCAGAATATGACTTCTCCGTATGGTTCAACCGCTCAGGACAGTGGTGCATGACCGAAAGCGAGATATCGTACAATGAACTTCCGGAGGCCGTAAAGACAGCTTTCCAGGCAAGTGAATATGCTGACTGGAAAGTGGATGACATCGACAAGCTCGAGAGAAACGGCATGGAGACCTTCTATGTCATCGAGGTCGAGACACGTTCCGGCAATATCGAAAAGGAAGCGGACCTGTATTATTCTGAAGAAGGAGCCCTCATCAAGACAGTGGTGGACATCGATTCAGACTACGACTACGAGGACTATCTCCCGACAGACATCCAGTCCGAACTCGAGAAATTCATCGGCCAGAAATACCCTGGAGCCGTAATCATGGATGCAGAATACGATGACGGCGAAATCGAAGTCGAGATCGTACACGAAAGACGCGGCAAGGATGTGTATTTCAGCAAGGACCACAAATGGCTCCGCACAGAGTGGGATGTACGTAAAAACGAACTTCCGGCAGCCGTTCTGACCCAGATCAGCACATCATATCCATCTTGGGAAATCGATGACGCCGAATACGTGGAGACCCCATCAGGAGACTGGTTCAAGATAGAACTTGAAAAAGGGGACTCGGAAGTCAAAATCAAAATTACAGCTGCCGGAGTTATTTTATAAGCGAAGGCTATTCAAATGCCCAATGCCCGATGTCAGTGCGATGGAAGAGGTTATCGCAATCCACCTTGGACACAGCTTCAAGAGCCTTGTCATGAGCTGACTTGAGATCAGGGGCAGAAGCAAGAACCATCAGGACACGGCCGCCATTTGTCACCAACGAATGGCCGGCCTTGTCGTATGACTCGTGGCCTTCTCCCAGTTTCTTGAGCGTGGTACCCATATGATAGACCTTGACGGAAGGGTCACTCAGCACCTCATCCAAGCCCTTGATTTCCACGCCTTTCTTGTATGAGCCCGGATAGCCTTTGGACGCGAGCACGAAACCTATCACGGCATCTGAAGACCATTTGGTCACAGGCATCGGGATACCGTTTGCCACGTCCCAGAAAATCTCGAAGATATCGGACTCCAGGCGAGGCAGCACAACCTCAGTTTCAGGGTCGCCGAAACGGCAATTGAACTCGATCACCTTGATTCCGTCAGGCGTTTTCATAAGTCCGCCGTAAAGCACACCCTTGAACGGAATGCCTTCCGAAACCATACCGGAAGCGATCGGCTTCATGATGTGCTCCAGCGCATACACTTCATCCTTTTCGGTAATGAACGGAAGCGGAGTATAAGCACCCATGCCACCGGTATTCGGGCCCTCATCACCGTCAAATGCACGTTTGTGGTCCTGCGCAAGCACCATCGGCTCCACCTCAGAGCCGTCCACGAAGCACAGGAGCGAGAACTCCGGGCCGGTGAGGAACTCCTCCACCACCACCTTGCCGTGGCCGAACTTGTCGTCAAGAAGCATGTCTTTCAATGCCTCGTCCGCCTCTTCCAATGTCTGGGCCACGACCACGCCCTTGCCGGCAGCCAGGCCGTCATACTTCAGCACAACCGGAAGTTTACCGGCATTGACATAGGCGAGAGCCTCATCGTAGTCAGAAAAAGTGCGGTACGCAGCCGTAGGAACATTGTATTTCGCCATCAGCTCCTTCGCAAAATCCTTGCTCGATTCAATGCGGGCAGCAGCCCTGGAAGGGCCAAAAATTTTCAGGCCGCGAGCCTCGAACTCATCTACGATACCTGCCGCAAGCGAGACCTCAGGTCCCACTACAGTCAGGTCAATGCCTTCATTCTCAGCAAATTCCGCAAGTTCATCCACCTGAGTATCCTCAAGCGGGACACATTTTGCCTGACGGGCTATGCCGGCATTGCCGGGAGCGCAGAATATCTTTTCCACCCTCTCTGAACGGGACAGAGCATCCACGATGGCATGCTCTCTTCCGCCACCGCCGACGACCAGGACCTTGGCTCTGCGGGGGATATTGTTTCCTTCCATAATCTACTAATGTTTGAAATGACGCTCACCGGTGAAGAGCATGGTAATACCCTTCTCATCAGCAAGTTTTACGGAGTCCTCGTCACGGATACTTCCGCCAGGCTGCACGATAGCCTTGATGCCATACTCAGCAGCAAGAGCAACACAGTCATTGAACGGGAAGAAACCGTCGGAAGCGAGCACCAGACCCTCTGTCATAATGTCCTTTCCTTCTTCTTTCAATGTAGCCTGAGCCTGTTTAAGTGCGATTTCGGCAGAACCGATACGGTTCATCTGGCCGGCTCCGACACCATAGGTCATACCGTTCTTGGCCACTACTATCGCATTGGATTTCACATGCTTGACGATCTTCCATGCGAACTCGAGGTCAGCGAGCTGCTCAGCAGTAGGCTTGGCCTCGGTAACGCACTGCTCAGCTGAAACCGGCTTGGTATTTATATCCCTGTCCTGAACCAGCATTCCGCCGTTCATGCTCACGTACTGCTTGCGGACGGTATTGTCCTTGCTCATATCGACTTTCAGCACGCGAAGGTTCTTCTTGGTGCAGAGCAACTCGAGGGCGTCAGGCGCGAACGAAGGAGCCATCACGATTTCGAGGAAAATAGGCTTCAGCATCTGTGCAGTTTCCAGGTCAATCTCCCTGTTTGCTGCAACGATACCGCCGAAGATACTGGTCTTGTCAGCCTCGTATGCCTTTTTCCATGCCTCGGCGATAGTCTTGCCGGTAGCGCTTCCGCAAGGGTTCATGTGCTTTACGCCTACACAGAACGGCTCGTCGAATTCGCGGGCGATGTTCAATGTAGCATTGGCATCCTGTATATTGTTGTAAGACAATTCTTTACCATTGAGCTGTTCAGCAGTTGCGAGAGAAAATGGCTCTTTCACTGTGCTTGCGAAGAACTTGGCCTCCTGGTGAGGGTTTTCGCCGTAACGGAGTTCCTGCTTCAGGTCGTACTCGAGGAAAAGTTTCTCAGGAAGGCCTGCCTGTGCACGCATATATGTGGAAATCGCCATGTCGTATTCTGCGGTGTGCGTATATGCCTTGGCAGAAAGTTTCAGACGGGTCTCACGGGTGGTGTTGCCGTCGGCCTTGATTTCAGAGAGAATCGTCTCATAGTCAGCAGGGTTGCAGACTACGGTTACAGATTCCCAGTTCTTGGCAGCGCTGCGGAGCATTGACGGACCTCCGATATCGATATGCTCGACTGCATCTTCCATTGTCACATCCGGCTTTGCGATGGTTTCGCGGAACGGATAGAGGTTCACACACACGAGGTCGATAGTGTCAATGTCATTGTCCTTCAGCTCTTTCATATGCTCAGGAATATCACGGCGGGCGAGAAGGGCTCCGTGGATTTTCGGGTGGAGAGTTTTCACGCGGCCGTCGCAGATTTCAGGAAAACCTGTAACGTCGCTTACACTTGTAACCGGAACGCCTGACTCTTTCAGGAGTTTCATTGTGCCGCTCGTGGAGAGGATTTCCCATCCGAGAGCGACCAGACCCTTGGCGAATTCTACTACGCCGGTCTTATCACTTACGCTGATTAATGCTTTCATTTCAATAATATGTTATATCAATAATATTTCACGCCGCAACGGGCATCTGAACCATGCCCTCCACTCTTGGAGCGCAGGCTTATAAAATGCTACAACAGAGCGATATCCACGCCCGGAGTATCGGTCACGCGGCCGATGACTGTAGCCTTGTCGCCGTGGGAAGCGAGGATGTCGATAGCCTTCTGAGCCTCGGACTCGTCCATAGCGAGCACCATTCCGACACCCATATTGTAGATGTTGAACATTTCGCGGTGAGCGATCTTGCCATGTTTCTCGAGGAAACGGAAAATCGGAAGAATCTCCCAAGTGCCCTCATCTACGTGAATGCCCTGACCTTCCTTGAGGATGCGCGGGATGTTCTCGTCGAAGCCGCCGCCGGTGATGTGCGCCACTCCGTGCACGTCGCAGTTGCGGATGACGTCGAGGACCTGTTTCACATAAATTCTGGTCGGGGTCAATGCCACTTCACCGAGTGGTTTGTCGCCGAGTTCAGGATAGACTGTGTGAAGGTCCAGAGCCGCGTCTGAGAATATCTTGCGGACGAGGCTGAAGCCGTTTGAGTGAACGCCGGAGGAAGCGATTCCCACGAGCACGTCACCCACCTTGACTTTAGTTCCGTCAATGAGTCTGGATTTTTCAACGACTCCGGTGGTATAGCCGGCGATGTCGTATTCTCCGTCCTCATACATGCCTGGCATCTCGGCTGTTTCGCCGCCGATAAGGGCACATCCTGCCTGACGACAGCCTTCAGCAACGCCTGAGACGATGGCCTCGACCTTGGAAGGGATGTTTTTTCCGACTGCCACATAGTCGAGGAAGAAGAGAGGTTCTGCTCCCTGCGCGAGCACGTCGTTCACGCACATTGCCACTGCATCGATACCGATAGTATCGTGCTTGTCCATTGCGAATGCGAGTTTGAGTTTGGTGCCGACGCCATCGGTACCGCTTACCAGAACGGGCTCCTTGATGTTCAGAGCCGAGAGGTCGAACATTCCGCCGAACGACCCGATATTACCCATCACGCCTGTGCGGGAGGTGGAAGAAACGTGTTTCTTGATACGTCTTACTACGTCGTATCCGGCTTCGAGGCTTACGCCTGCCTTCTCATAATCTACTGCCATAGCACTAATTATTATTTGTTTTTCAATTTTACATTCACTCTCGCGGAGGTTATCTCCAGAGCACCGGTGGTGCCAGGGCCTCCGCGCATTTTTTATTTCTCCCCCTCTGTCCCCCATTATGGGGGATGCGCTCTCACAGACGCCTTATGCGCAAACCCATCCCTGCCGTCTTCCCGAGCGTCGGCTCCTGCCGACTTTGGCTCCTTCCTCTAGAACTTGCCTTCTTTGTTGGCGTCCTCGAGGCTTGCATAGAGCGACGTCGGATAATTGCCGTTGAAACAAGCCAGGCACAAGTCACCGCGCTTGCCGGCCTTGTACATCGCATCCTCCGAGATAAAAGCCAATGTATCAGCCTCTATCGCCTGTCTGGCCTCATCGAGCGTACGCCTTGCACACAGAAGTTCATCATAGGTGGAAATATCCACACCATAGAAACAAGGAAACTTGATCATCGGACTTGCGATACGTACATGGACCTGAGACGCACCTGCCTCACGCAGCATCCTGACAATCCTCCTGGAGGTGGTTCCCCTCACGATGGAGTCATCTATCAGCACCACCCTCTTGCCGTTCACAATACTCCTCACCGGCGAAAGCTTCATCTTCACGCCCTTGTCCCTCATCTCCTGGGACGGCTGGATAAATGTCCTTCCTATATATTTGTTCTTTATGAGCCCCATCTCATACGGCAGACCGCTCGCCTCAGCGTAACCCATTGCAGCACTGAGACTTGAATCCGGAACACCTACCACAATATCGGCATCTGCAGGCGACTCCTTGAACAGAAGCTTACCGGACTCCTTGCGGAAAGCATGGACATTCATATTCTCTATATCGCTGTCCGGACGAGAGAAATAGATGTATTCCATCGCGCACATCGCATGACGCTGATATTCAGAATATTTTCTCGAGCGCAGACCGTGATGGTCGATGGTCACGATTTCACCCGGCTCGACATCGCGCACATATTCCGCACCTATAGTACTGAACGCGCAGGTCTCACTGCTTATCACATAACCGTCCCCGATCCGGCCAATGGAAAGAGGCCTCAAGCCATATTTGTCCCTGCAGGCGTAAATCCTGTTCTGTGTTATAATCAGGAAAGCGAAAGCGCCCTCAATCATATTCAGGGCCTCCATAATCGGGAAAATCCTCGGACTCTTGCGTTCCAGCGGATCTTTCTTGATAAGATGCGCCAATATCTCGCTGTCAGAAGTGGACTGGAACAGGCTGCCCCTGTCCTCGAGGTACTTACGCAACTGGATAGAGTTCACGATATTGCCGTTATGGGCCAATGCGAAGTCTCCGGAGTTGTGTCTGAACAGGAAAGGCTGGACGTTTTCGATTCCGCCTCCACCTGTAGTGGAATAACGGACATGACCTATCGCCATGTTTCCTTGCAATGTGGAGAGATTGTCGTTGTTGAACACCTCAGTAACGAGTCCAAGACCCTTCACACGGCGAAGCTGACCCTCTGCATTGACTGAAACTATTCCGCAACCTTCCTGACCTCGGTGCTGAAGCGAATGCAGTCCGTAGTATGTGATTTCGGCCGCCCTCGGTACGCCCCATACGCCGAACACGCCACATTCCTCGTGAAGTCCGCGGAAAGGTCCCCCGATTCCGGAACCGCTCATTATCTTTTCCTTGATTGTCATAGTTCTTTTTGAAGATTACTTGTTCAATATCGCTCCAAGTCTCTCATATACAGTTCGGTACGCCGCTCCCACCTTGCCGCTGTCCTGACGGAAACGGTCCTTGTCCAGCTTCTCGCCGGTAGCCTTGTCCCAGAACCTCGCACTGTCCGGAGTAATTTCGTCAGACACCACCAACGAACCGTCAGGAAGCCTGCCGAATTCGATTTTGAAATCCACCAGTATTATGCCGGCCTTGTCGAAAACGGGACAGAGGACATCATTGACCTTCTTCGAAATCTCATAGATCTCAGCGAGTTCCTCCTTGGTCACCAGACCGAGTACAACAGCGTGATAATCATTGATAATCGGGTCTCCGAGCTCCTCAGACTTGTAGCAGATATCATAAACCGGCTCAGACGGGACAATGCCTTCCTTCAGCCCGAGGCGTTGCGCCATGGACCCGGCTATCACATTCCTGACAATGACTTCCATCGGAATCACGCTCGCTTTTCTGCACAGCTGCTCCGTGTCGGAAATCTTCTCAATGAAATGCACAGGAACGCCGGCATCTGCCAGAACCTTGGAAATCATTGACGATATTCCGTTGCAGTACAGGCCTTTATCCTTTATTATAGCCTTTTTTATCTTGTAATACGCCGTGATGTCGTCAGTAAAGTTCACGATTACCTTTTCAGGGTCATCCGTGGCATAAATCTTTATTGACACTCCGTCGTAGATTTTTTCTTCTTTTGTCATATTGCAAGTCGCTTTTTATCCGAACAGCCTATTCACCTCTGAAATATCTTACTGCATTGTCGAAAAGAGGCTGCTCCAGGTTCGCGGCAATGTTCTTGAACAGATTGGTCTCGTAACGTTCAGAGTGGCCCATCTTTCCGAGAATCTGACCGTTCTTGCTGATGATGCCCTCGATCGCGTAGTACGAACCGTTCGGGTTGGACGGAGAAGCCATTGACACAGCCTCATCGATAGGCTCCGCATACTGGAACGCCACCTGCCCGTTCTCGAACAGTTCCTTTGCAAGCTGCTCATTCACAACGAATTTACCCTCTCCGTGGCTGACCGGGATCGCATACACGTCACCGATATTCATGCCGCTGAGCCAAGGCGAATTCACGCTGGCAACACGTGTAAATGCCATCTGCGAGATGTGCCTGTTGATATCGTTTCGGAACAATGTCGGGGAATCCTTGGTTACGCATCCGAGATGTCCGTAAGGGAGAAGTCCGGATTTCACAAGTGCCTGAAAGCCGTTGCAGATACCCAAAATGAGTCCGCCGCGTGCAATCAGAGCCTCGATGGCTGCCGCAATCTTCTCATTGTTAAGGACATTGGCAATGAATTTTCCGCTTCCGTCAGGCTCGTCACCCGCAGAGAAACCGCCGCAGAACGCGAGAATCTGGCACTCGTCGATATTGCGTTTCATCTCGTCTATGGAGTCGAAGACGTCCTGCTCCGTAAGGTTGCGGAATACGCTCATCTTCACTTTTGCACCTGCCTTGCGGAATGCTTTTGCAGTATCGTAATCGCAGTTCGTTCCAGGGAACACAGGGAGATATGCCACCGGTTCCGCTATCTTCTCGCCTTTGTACTTGAGGTCTATCTTCTTGGCCTTGAACGGCTTGACACCCTCCATACCCTTAGGCAGAAGGCGCTTCATGTCAGGCTTGCTTGTGGCCGGATATACTTTTTCAAATTTCTCGAAAGCACTGTTCTGGAGAGCATCGATGGAGATGTTCTTTCCATTGACACGGAGAGCGCCGTCGATTCCTGAGGTCACGATTCCGATAAACTGAGCGTTTTCGAAGTCAATGTCTGACTCCGTCTCGAGAATGATGGAGCCGTAACTATAGTCAAACAGTTCATTTTCAGGGAGATTCACATCCACGCCGAAGGCGTTTCCGAATGACATCTTGCAGAGGCCTTCAGCCACACCGCCGAATCCGACAGCCCAGCCGGAAACCGCATTGCCGCTCTCAATCTGTTCCTCAACGAACTTCCAGTTCTTTTTAAGTTGCTCTACATCAGGCATATAGTTCTTCAGCGGAGTATGCTTTACGAGGTAGAGCCTGTTGCCTTCCCACTTGAGCTCAGGCGAAATGACTTTCTCTGCATTGACAGTGGTCACTCCGAAGGAGATCAATGTAGGAGGGACATTGATATGCTCGAAGGTTCCGCTCATCGAGTCCTTGCCGCCGATAGACGGGAGTCCGAGCTCGATCTGCATCTTCAGGGAGCCGAGCAGGGCGCTCATAGGCTTGCCCCAGACTTGAGGGCAATGTGTCATTCTCTCGAAGTACTCCTGGCAGGAGAACCTCATTTTCTCATAATGCGCGCCGGCTGCCACAACTTTCGCGCAGGCCTCGACCATCGAGTATGCCGCGCCGTGATATGGGCTCCATTTGGAGATGACCGGATTGAATCCGAAGGCCATCATGCTGGCTGTATTCGTATATCCGTCGGTAGGGAGTTTCTGGACAGACACCTGAGTTTCAGTAAGTTGCAGTTCGCCGCCATAAGGCATGAGCACTGTAGAGCGGCCGATCGTGGAGTCGAACATCTCTATAAGTCCCTTCTGGCTTACCACATTAGGGTCGCTGAGGTTGTTCACCATTTTTTCTTTCAATGACTCGCCCTCAACCTTTCTTCTGAACGGATTCTTCTCCTCTACAGCTGCGATTTCAGCTTTCGCATAATGCTTCGCGCCGGCACTGTCAATGAATTTTCTCTGGAGGTCTGCCACTACCTTGTCGCCATAGAACATTCTCATACGCTGTGTATCGGTGACGTCGGCGACATGAGTTACTTCAATGTTCTCGCTGTGGCAGTATTCCATGAATTGTTTCTCGTCCTTGGCTTCCACCACCACTGACATTCTTTCCTGTGACTCGCTGATGGCCAACTCAGTGGCATTCAATCCGTTATATTTCACAGGCACTCTGTCCAGATAGATATCCAGACCGTCGGTAAGTTCTCCGATGGCCACGCTCACACCGCCTGCTCCGAAGTCATTGGACTTCTTGATGAGTTTGGTCACTTCCGGACGGCGGAACAGCCTCTGGAGTTTTCTCTCCTCCGGGGCATTGCCCTTCTGGACCTCGCTTCCGCAGGTCTCGAGCGACTCTTCAGTATGCTCTTTGGATGAACCTGTAGCGCCTCCGATTCCGTCACGGCCGGTTCTTCCTCCGAGAAGAAGCACCACGTCGCCCGGCACCGGTGACTCACGACGCACCTTGTCTGCTTTCACTGCACCGACTACCGCACCGACTTCAAGTCTCTTGGCCAGATAACCTTCATCGTTGATTTCCCTTACGTGCGTGGTGGCGAGACCGATCTGGTTTCCGTAGCTGGAATATCCGTGGGCAGCCTTCTTGGTAATCACGCACTGCGGGAGCTTGCCCTGAAGCGTCTCAGACACAGGCTTGTAGATATCGCCAGCACCTGTCACGCGCATTGCCTGATATACATAGGAACGTCCTGAAAGAGGGTCACGGATAGCGCCTCCAAGACAGGTGGCTGCACCTCCGAACGGCTCGATTTCAGTAGGATGGTTATGGGTTTCGTTCTTGAACATGAGAAGCCATTTCTCGAGCTTCCCGTCCACATCCACGTCCACGTATATGCTGCAGGCATTGTTCTCCTCGCTGACTTCCATGTCGTCCAGAAGGCCGGCCTTGCGCAGATACCTACCTCCGATTGTCGCCATATCCATCAGGTTCAGGCCCTTGTTCTCGCGACCAAGTTCCTTTCTCATTTTCAGGTATAGGTTCAATGTACCGTCTATTTCCTCTTTCATGAAGGACTCCTCCACCCCGATTTCTTCAAGTTCGGTGGTGAAAGTGGTGTGACGGCAATGGTCGCTCCAGTATGTGTCCAATATGCGGAGTTCAGTCTCGTTAGGGTCGCGGCCTTCTTCCGTGAAGTATTTCACCACCTCACGAAGGTCATCGGCATTCATTGCCAGCCCCATCTTGCGGCAGAACGGCTCCAGGTCCTCTTCCTTCATATTGACAAATCCCTCGAGCACCGGCACCGGCTTTACAGCAGCATGCTCAGTATCAGTGAGTTTGCTGAGGTCTTTCTCACGGGACTCCACAGCATTGATATAGTAATGCTTGATTTTGGCGATGGTCTGCTCATCGACATCCGCGCTCAGGACAATGAGCTTGGAGCTCTTGATATGGACGTCGGCTTTCGGGTCAATGAGGTGCACGCAGTCCACTGCAGAAGCTGCTCTCTGGTCGAACTGTCCAGGGAGATATTCCACTGCGATGTATTTGGTTCCTGTCAGGTCACATTCATCTGAGACATTGTCGGTCACTATTTCTCCGAACACGCTGTAACGGCTCTTTTCGAGGAGTTCAGGAGTAAATCCGAAGAGGTCATAGACATTGAGAAGTCTAAGTGACTGAAGGTCAAGCTGAAGGTTCTCATTCAGCTCTGCCTTGAGGCTGCCTGCCTCCACCTGGAATTCAGGATACTTTTCTACAAAAATCCGGTAGTTTGCCATCTGTATATTTGTTTTTTATTTTACGAATTTGTCGGCCCAGTCTTTTTCATATTCCGCCAATGTCATAGGCACGAATGTGATATGGGCCATCTTGCGTTTCGGGCGCGATTCCGTCTTGCCGTATATATGCACGAACACTCCCCTGCCGGCCTCGCCGCAATACGCTTTCTCTCTCTTGGCCGAATTGCTCACAGGGACCGACGCAGGATTCTGCCAATGCTCCGCATAAGCCGTGTCAATGATTTTCCACGCCGCTTCAAGGTCCTGTCCCAGAATGTTTTTCATTACTGTCGGCGCCACCAGTTCTGGCTTCTGCAATGCTTTTCCGAGCAGGAAATGACAGAGTTCGGTGTACTGGGATGAAGTGCATCCCTCTATGGTATAGTGTCCGCTGTTGTGAGGACGCGGAGCCATTTCATTGAAAATGAAGTCATTGCCCTTGACGAACAGCTCGATGGCGAGAATTCCGCGATAGTCGCATCCCTCCATAAAATGTTCACAGGCATTGACAATGCGGCTGCAGAGCTTGTTTTCCGCAGGCTTCTTTCCGCCGGCAGTTTCATACAATGTCCCGGCCGGCACGATGCACAGGTCGAGGATTCCGCCTTTGTGGACATTGCGGCCTATCGGGAAATGGACGGTGTCTTTTCCGTCTCTTACCAGAATCACGCTGCATTCGTAGTCGAACTGGATGAACGCTTCGAGGATGCAAGGAACGCGGAGCATGTCTGCAGCTGCTGCAATATCATTTTCTGATTTTATAACTACCTGACCATGACCATCATAGCCAAGTCTTCTGGTTTTGAGCACGCAAGGCATACCGATTTTCTTCACGGCCGCAGTGAGTTCCTCTATGCGCTGCGCATCGGTCAGCTGACATGGAACCTCGGCGCAGTCCTCGTCGGAAGAGCAGGACGGAAGCGGAATATATTCAGGCACGGGAAGTCCGTGACGTTTCGCATTGTTCTTCTCGCGCAGTCTGTCCTGTGAGTCGAAAAGCGGCGCAATGCCCTGAGGGATATCGTATTTTCCCTCCAGGTGGCGAAGGATGTCACCCGGAACATTCTCGAACTCGTAGGTGAGCACGTCGGTCATGTCACCGAGTCTTTCCAATGCGTCAAGGTCATCGTAGGCTGCGACTATATGGCCGTCGCATTCTGCAAATGCAGGAGCATCCGGAGACGGGTCCAGCGCATAGACAGCGGCACCTTGGCGGTGGGCTTCCTCTGCGATCATAAGACCGAGTTGCCCGCCTCCGATTATGCCTATTTTTCTTGTCATCTGATTATGGTTTAGATTTCAGCTTTAAGAACGGAGTCCGTCTGTTCCTGTCGGAATTTTTCAAGTCTTGCAGATACGCCCTCATCCTGCAGTGCAAGTATCGAGGCAGCTATCAGGGCTGCGTTCTTGGCACCGTTGATGGCCACTGTCGCAACAGGCACGCCACCAGGCATCTGAACTATCGAAAGAAGTGAGTCCAAGCCGTTCAGGGCTCGTGATTTGACCGGGACACCGATAACAGGAAGTGTAGTCATGGCTGCCACCATTCCAGGCAGGTGAGCTGCCCCGCCGGCTCCGGCGATGATGACACTGATGCCCCTTGCTTTAGCAGTCTTCGCATACTCGTACATAAGATCCGGTGTCCTATGCGCGCTTACAACCCTCTTTTCAAATGGGATATCGAGCGCTTTGAGCATTTCTTCGGCTCCTGACATAACTTCGTAGTCACTGGTGGAGCCCATTATGATTCCGACTTTCATACAATCAAAGATTTTCGCGTTCGGTTCATATAATAATATAAGAGTATATCTGTATCTGCTGTAAAGCGGCACAAATATACTCTTAATTCGCGGCATAACCAAAAAGCCGGAGTGCAATATTTCTATAAAATCATTTTAGGAGATTACTTTCCGACCTTGTTGGGAGAAGCCTTGAGCGCTTTCTTGATTGTCGGCAGGACTGCCTTCACATAATAGGTCACGCCGAGGTCTGTGAAATGGTCGCCATCCACGGTTCCCTCTTTCATTTCATCCAGGAGTTTCTCAGCGGAAACATAATATACACGCTTCTCGCCCGACTTGCGGAGCGTTTCATAGAACGCTTTCTGGGCATTGTTCCTTGCGATGATATCCTCGCGCTCGCCAATGTCCAGACGCATTGTCGGATAAAGCGGATGCTCCACGATAACCACCGGAACGTCAGGATGCGCATCGCGGAGGACACGGAAAAATTCCACACTGTGGGCATTGATACGGTCAGCCCTGCAGTTCGGGGCATTGTCCAGCACATAGACGGCAGGGGTCTCCACCGATGCCATCAGCTGGGCGATATCCAAGTCGAGGAGGGCATTGCCTCTGAAGCCGAGGTTGATGACTTCCATATCGAGGGCTCTCTCTATCAATGAAGTATGAACCATTCCCGGACGTGACACACAGCCTCCCTGGAGGATACTTGTGCCGTACATCACTATCGGGCATCCTCTTCTCGGGCTGTCCACCTGAGGCTTGCCGATGACGCTGGCCTTGTCCACACCGATTTCAAGTGATGTGACTCCGTCATACAGAGACAGATAGATCATGTACTCACGTTCCTTGCGCTCCATGTTCTTCACGAGCACATACTCCGAAGTCTTGCCATTCTTTGAAGGTCTGCCTACGCCGGTGAAATACCATTTTCCCTCGTCGAGCACATAGATGTCAAGGCCTCTGATTCCGGACGGGGCCATGTGGTTCATGTACGCTCCGTAAAGCGAGGTCCATCTGGCCTTGATAATCGGGGAATCCGTGCGGAAACGCACATAGATACCCGCAGAATGATGTCCATGTCTCCAAAGTTCAGGCCTTGTGGTCTTTTCATAAGAGGCAGGAAGCCTGTCATAAGGGGTCAATGTCTCCTGTGTGGCTTTTCCTCCGATCAAAAATTCCGTGGCATCGTGATATACCAATCCATCTTTCTCCGGCTGTCCGGCGTTTGCGACAAATGCCATAGCAAGCATTGTCACAGAAGCGACTGCTGTCGCCAACATTCTGCTTTTCATCATGATATTTTTCTTATAAACTTATTTTCTTCCGTCAATGAACTTCTTGACATCTTCCCACTTGTAGTAAACTCCGGAGACAGCCTCCAGTTCCGCGATGGTGCGTTCCTTCTCATTATACACGAACTTGACCAGCACGTCCGGCGACTTGCGGCTCCGATAGAATATCATCTGGAGATTTGACGCAAGAGGGATGTTCATCGGATCATTCCATTTCTGCGGTATCTCATCGAAAGACAGTCTCTCGCCCACTCCGCTCAGGTGCAGGTATCCGGCCAATGCCATGAGCGGATAGTCGTGTCCGAACTTAAGATCAGCCGCATAATGTCCGGATGCCAGGGCCTCGTCAGCTTTCGCGACAATGTCATTGACAAGAGGTTCCGTGTTCTTCATCCTTTCCTTTCCGAATTCCACGGAGTTCCCGTGCCTGATATAAAGTTCGCGGTTGCTGTAGTCCCACCATTTATAGATGACGTCTTCCGGCAAATGCCTGTAAACATTGGTCTCGACTCCTGATGACCGTGCGATTCTGGCGACCTCCCAGATTTTCGTCTGGAACTTGTCCGCATTGCGCACGAACTGCCTTGCAGCCTGCGGGTCGGTGAACAATGACGCCATGACCTTCACGGTATCAGTCTGCACATGCTTCAGTGGTTCAAGCATCACTTTCGAAGCCTCATTCTGTTCTTTGGAGGCTCCGTTGCTGATATACGACATTATGACATCATCACTGTCTATCTCGAACTGAAGTCCCGGCTGCAGACGGATGAGTTCGCCCACGAAGTTGGCCATGCTGACAAGGCAACGGTGCACGGTACTGCTTTCCACTCTTATCAGTCCGCTGCCCTTGCGGAACACTTCCGGATAGTTCCTGTACATCCTTTCCGCTATCATCCGGTGCTCTTTCTCACCAAGCCTCGTCAGATGTCCGTTGGCGCCATGATGGACTTCTGCCACCTTCCGTGCCTCCTGCAGAAGGCCTTCGCCTTCCGACGTAAGAATGCCGGCGCTGTCCGCCTTTTCCAGGATGTCGATTACATAAGTGTAATTCGAGAGTCCCCAGTTCACTCTGGAGCCATGACGTCCGTAATGACTGATATATACGGGTTCATATCCCTTAGGAGCCGGTGTCGTCTGCACTTTTCCGAATTCGTAAGGGTGAGTGTTCACTCCGGCCCTGTCAGGATCTTCCCGGAGCATCTGTATCGGCTGCAGCTGCAGCAGTGCGATAAGCAGTAAAGAAAACATTGTCTATAGTTTTTGTGTTTATGAAATCACATGTCGCAAATCCTTCAGAGCCAATGTAAGATGCCTTTCCACCGTTTTGGGAGAAAGACTCATTTCCTCGGCAATCTGGTCCACCGTCTTCCCCTCAAGCCTGCGTTTCTCGAATACTTGACGTCGCTTTTCCGGAAGTCGGCTTACGGCGGCCGAAATAGTGGCATCAAGTTCGAGCGCAGATATGGAGTTCAGGATATTCTGGGTTTCATCCACAGGTTCCTGAACCGGACGGCGTTCCCTGTCAGCAACAAACTTGGCACGAAGCCAGCTTATGGACTCATTCCTGACAGCCGTCAGAAGATAACTCCTGAACTGTCTGGAAGAATCGAGACGTTCGCGGCCTGACCAGAGTTTCAGAAACACGTTCTGAACCACATCTTCAGCCGCGTCAGGGTCCTTGAGCAGTGACACCGCATAAGTGAAGCACTGCTCAAAGTACCTGTTGAAAAGCTCATCGAAACTCGCTTTATCCCCTCGTCTCAGTTTGCTGACAAGATTTTTTTCCGTCATTTCAGATGATTTCTATGAGTCTGATGGTATTCGTGGTCGCCGAAGTTACGAAAATTTTCGCACAATCCTCTGAAACTACGACATCAGAAGGCCAAAAACCGCTTGCAATGGTTTCAAGTTTGCCTTTCGTATAGTCTCCGCCTGCTCCCGGAATGAGTTTTCTTACAGCCTGGGCAGTTACATCGCAGAAATACAATGCACCGTCTTTTGCGCACCAGATTCCGTTCACCTTGCCGATTGTACTCTTGCCGAGCAGGTCGCCCGGAACGCCGTCCCCCTTGGATCCCTTGGCATTTCCTTCTCCTGCAATCTGCTTGATTTCGCCGTCTTTGTCTATCATGTAAAGATAGCCGGAGTCTTCAGTGCCGACGATAACTCTTCCAGCAGCATCCACGGCAGAACATGTAGGCATAGGAATACTATAAATCTTCACCACGGCATCGTCCTTGAACTTGATTACCTGGCCTCCGTCAGTGTTTCTGTTGGAGAGGTATCCGAAGCCGTCAGCATCGAATTTTACACCCATAGGGTTCTGCAAGGTAAATCCTGAAACCACTTTTACAACTCCGGCAGCATCCATCTTCACGAGCTGGTTGCTGCTCTTGTTGCAGAAATACAGTTCTCCTGACGGCGCGACTGCACCTTGCCAAGGATGGTGAAGTTCCGCGCCAGATGTTTTCACAGTAGTGACCCGTCCAAAGGAATCCATCTTTCTGATGGCAAATGTTCCTCTCTGGAGAATGTAGTAGTTGTCTCCGCCGATAGGGATGATACCTTCTGGGGATGAGAATGTCGCAGAGGTGGCCACTCCGTCTTCAGAAGCATTTGTTCCTACCTTTCCAGCATAAATGGAAGCAAGGTACACATGCTCAGGCTTTTCCTTATAGAGGAATTTGATTCCGCCGGCCTTGCCTGCAGGTGTAGTCACCTCCACCTCATACTCAGCCGGTTCATTTTCAGGAACCACGATTGTAAGGTCCCATTTGTTGGCATCCAGCACTTTGGCTTCTTTACCGCCGATAAGGACCACATTGTCCTTCGCCTTTTCACTGAAATTACGTCCGAGAACTTTCACGATGGCGCCGGAATATCCGCTTTCAGGGTCCATGCGCACAAGGCTGAGTTCCGTCACATTGGCGACGTATTTATCATCTTGGCAGGCACTTGCAAGTGTTACAAGTGCCATTGCCGCTAAAATTATCGATTTTTTCATATACGCTTATTTTGAGTATATCCTTCTTATGGTAAAGCCGGTTCCATCCGCAAGCAGCATTGAACCGTCCGACATCGGAAGCAATCCGCAAGGATATTTGAATCCGGCGTTGGTGCCCAGTCCGTCAACTCCAGGATATTTCGGCACGAAATTCATACCTGCACGAGTTTTGACGGTTCCCTTGGTATAGTCACCGCCTTCCCCAGGAACCAATACGCGGACTGTAGCAGTAGTCACATCGGAGAACCACAGGTTACCTTCTGCATCGACAGCCATACCTTCTATCTGGCCGATAGTCGCAGTAAGAGGATTGCCCGGTTCGCCGTCCGTCGTAGCCGCTGCATTGGCAGGCTTATCCTTAGTACCGGCGATTTTCTTCATCTCTCCCGTAGCAGGATCGAATTCGAAAATTCCGAACGGAGCACCAGTCGTGCCAATGTAAAGTTTAGTCTTGTCCTTGTTCCACGCCATGTGTTCAGCAAACAACTTGACAGGCCAATCATGCTTCAGCACAAGGTTCTTGTCATATACCGAGATATAGCTTGGTTTAGCTTCAGTTCCGGCATCACGGTTCAGCAAATAAAGATTATCCTGAGCATCCGTAAGCACGCACATCGGGTTTGTAGTCAGTTTATGTGCCGGAAGCGGCAATACGCTGATTTCATTGGTTCCAGCGGCAATCTTGAATACTTTGCCAGCTGCTTTGCCTGTCGCATAATAGTTCCCCTTGGAATCGAATGTAGAGCCCCAAGGATGAGTATTCTTGATGAGTGCATTGTCAATGCCGATAACAGTCTTGACCTCCCAAGTCTTAGGATCCAGAGTCCTGATGGCATCCCTTCCTGCACCACCACGAGAAGTGAACCAGACTTTGCCGTCAGGTCCCATCGCGAGATGCTGTACCGTTTCCAGATTTGCAGCCTTACCGATTCCGTCCTTTGTTCCGCGTACAGAACTTCCAGCTACAGTCTCCACATACCACAGAGGAGCCACGGTAAATGAGCCGCCTGTGCAGACTCTCTCGCCCACCTTCACAGTAAATGTATAAGTACCGGTTCCGAGTGCAGGCATCTCCACTTTCAATGTCGTGGCGGTAGCTTCCGTAACAGTCAGGACCTGGTCGCCGACCATAACCACATTGTTCGCAAGCTCCTCGCTGAAGCCTTCACCGTAGATGGTCACGATAGTTCCGGCGCCGCCCTCTGAAGGAGTGGACTTCTCTACCATCAGTTCCACGTAAGTGAACTCCGCAACAGCCGTCTTGGTACCGTTCTTCACTTCCACGGTAACGCGTCCGCGTGCGTGTTCAGGTGCTGTTACTGACAATGCTGAAGATGATGTCGTGAGGATATTCGCTTTTACGCCGTCGAAGGTAACTGACATGTCGGCCAACTCATCAGAGAAATTTTCTCCGAGAATGGTGACATTGTCCCCTACGAAACCGAAAGACGGCCTCAACGCGGTAATCTTCACCTCCGGCTCAGCGAGTGTCACATAAGTGAAGTCCAGGCCGGAAACCTCTGTACCGTTCACGGAAACTTTCACATCTACCTTTCCGTCAGCATGTTCCGGGGTCACTATCCGGATTCTGTTCTTGGAAGAAGACACGACCTGTGCCTCTTTTCCGTCCATAAAGACCTTGTTTGCAGACTGTTCCGCAGCGAAATTCACTCCGGAAATTATGGCTGTACATCCGGACGCTCTGGATACAGGGATTATGGATATCAGCTCCGGCTCCGCAGCAAGCCCGTTCCCCGATGCGGAGTCCGAACAAGACGCTGCGCCAACAAGCAGCAGAGCCATCTGAAGTATCAATATTATTCTTTTCATTGTCATCAATTATTATGGTTCATCTACTGTTACGGCCCAGCCTGATACTACCGGTCTTTCAGCACCGTCAGCAGGATGGTTGCGAATCTGGAACACCTGTGCGATAGGGTGACGCACCATGAATTGGGCAGAACCGCCTCCGTCCAGATTGGCTGCACCGGAACATCCGAGAGACTGGAACATGTATGCCATCTCCTTATAGGTAAGGCCTGCGGCACCGAATGTCCTTCGTCCGTCAGCCGTCAGGAAATACACGATGCCGTCATCCGTATATCCGATAGCGGTACGCGGGTCTCTTGCAACCCATTCAGTTCCAGAGAAATGACCGTTTGACAGAAGGATCAGACCTGCGCCAGTACATTCCTTCAGACTGGTTTTCATCTCCTCGTATTTCGCACGCTCGGCAATTACCATCTTGTTGTCAAAACCGACTCCGACGAAACTCAGGGCCTGTTGCTCGACATTCGGGTTATAGTCCCATGCTGATGAAACAATCGTTCCTCCCCGATGCACGGGACCTCTCGGATTGATCGGAGTGTTGATATTCCAGAAATCTCCGTTGATCATACCTACGACTCTCGCGCGGCTCTTGTCCATAGCGGCCGCCATATCAGTCAATGTCTGTTTTCTCCAGCCGTCCGAGATGGAATTGCTGTTGTAAGGCATCGCTACCTTCACTTTCAGGCCCGGAGTGTTGGTGTCAATGCGGAGGATACATATCTGCTGCACATATCCTTCCATTGTCTGGAGGTGCAGATCGGTCTCCTCAACTCCCACAGCCACCACGAAAGATGTGTCCTTGAACACTCGCGCCACCTCCTGGCATTTGTCCACGAAAGTCTTTCCGATTTCCGTAGCCGGCTCATACAGGAAATCCGTGTCCTGAGCCTTGTCGCAAGCTGCACTGAGTATCAACACGCTGGCAGCCAGCCATATTCTGTTTAATATTTTCATATCGTTATTTCCAAAGTTCATTCTGATGCAGATTAACAGTATTCAAATCCAGCTGTTTCTGAGGGATAGGGAACACAGTATATTTTTCAGGAAGACCGGTTTTCTTCATATATCTGCCGGTACGGACGAGGTCATACCATCTGAAACCCTCTCCGAGGAACTCCAGACGTCTTTCTGCGAGTATCGCATCAATGAATTCCTCCTCGTTCTTCGGTGCAGGTGAAAGATCCTGAAGACCGCGCGCACGCCTGAGCTCATTGAGTCTGGCGAGACCGCCTCCGGCAAGACCCTTGCCCTCTGCACTGATGAGATACATCTCGGCAAGACGGGAGATAATGATAGGGTCTGAGGATGACTTGTTGATATATTTGTTCAGGACTGTCTCGCTTCCGTCCACCGTTATCGAGATCGACTTTCTCTTGTCGTTATCAGTAAACAATGCAATCACCTCTGGCACAGGCACATAAATAGTAGCAGGCTGCAAGAATTCGCCAGCGAATTTGATACCGTTCTCTTCCGGCAAGTTGGCAAATGTGAATATCACCTCTGAATTGGCCTCGCCACGGAAAATCTTGGAAAAATCATCCAGTGCGAACAGCGGATCAGCTATGAGTTCATCAGCAAGTTTCGCCGCCTCAGCCTTTTTGCCCTGGGCGATATATGCTCTCGCCGCAAGTGCCTTGGCTGCCTGCAATGACACATAATATTTGGTAGAATATTCAGGGCACATCGCCAATGCTTTTTCAAGGTCCTCATTGACAAAAGCCCAAAGAGCCTCCTCGGTAGAGTTCGGCTGCGGATCATTGCTGGTAACCCTCATGAGAGGAGCGATCCTGTATTTGGTGACAATGTTGTAGTAGTCCAATGCCCTGAAGTAATATGCCACTCCGAGCATCTGGCGGACCTTGTCACTCTGAGGAGCTTTCTCTGCAACTTCGATGAAGCTGTTTATCTGATAAAGCAGGGCATAATATCCTGTATAAGGGGCTTGGATCCAGCCGTTGGTAGGCAGGAAAAAGTCCTTGATCCATGACGGAGCGTCCGGCCATACGGAACCGCCTCCACGGAAGAAGTCACCTCCCGTCATATCATTCTGGAAATATCCCTCGAAACCCGGCTTGTACTGCGAGTAGCAGTAAAGACCCGTGTAAAGGAGCTCCAGATCTTCTTCTGACACGCTGTCCCTTGATACTGCATCGTGCGGATATTTATCCAAAATGTCGCAGGACGAAATTATTATGGATGCTGTCAACAGCGCTAATATTATCTTTTTCATATCGACATTAGAATTTAAGATTGACACCGAACATGAACGTCCTAGGCTGTCCAGGATTGAGCCAATCGACACCGTAAGTGGCTGCATTGGAATTATATGACACTTCCGGATCAAGATAAGGCCACTTCGTGAACACGTAGGCATTGTCCAACTGGAAATATACCCTTACGCTGTTCATCTTGATTGCGCGCATCCACTTTGAAGGGAGATTGTAACCCAATGTAATGGATCTCAGACGAAGATATGACGCATCGTGCAGGAAGCGGGTATTGACGAACTTGGTACTGTTCCAGCTCTGTCCGTAAATTGCACGAGGAGTCTTGTTGGTGGTTCCGGGACCTGTCCATCTTCCTTCACATGCGGACTTGAGCTGCGGCCATGTACCGTTTCCGAGTCTGAGACCGCCTGTCCAGTATTCATATACGCTCTGTCCGTATGAGTATGTCATGAACACGGAGAGTTCCAGATTCTTCCAAGTGAATGTATTGTTGAAACCGCCGCTGAACTTAGGATTTGCGGAACCCACTATCTGACGGTCATCAGCAGTAATCTTTCCATCTCCGTTATAATCATCATAAATGACGTCACCGGCACGTACTCCCTCATTCTCATAGAGATACTCAGGGACATCCTCGTCATGCTGGTAGATGCCGAGCATCTTGACCATGTAGAATGAACCGACTTCCTTGCCTACCTGCAATGCGTGGAAAGAGTCAGGCATGATTATGTCACTGTCATCCAGGAGCTTGGTCAGTTTATTCCTTACAAATGAGATATTGAAATCACCTCTCCATCGGAAATCCTTCTTTCCGGCGTTTCCGGCAACGGTGAGCTCAAGACCCTTGTTGTTCATTGAACCGATATTGCAGGTATAGCTGGAATATCCCGTGGTAATCATCGTCGGCTTGCTGTAGAGCAGGTCGCGGGTGTCTTTGTTGAACACATCGGCAGTGAAGGACAATGCACCCTTGAAGAAACTCATGTCGATACCCAAGTCTTGCTGCACGGCAGTTTCCCATTTCAGGTCACGGTTGCCAGGAGTGCTGAGACCGAGGCCGTTGACATTGTTATAGTTCACACCGCCGGATGCAAGTGCCTGATATGCATAAGGTCCGATGTTGCCCTGGTTACCTGTTGCACCGATGCTGGCACGGAGCTTCATGGTGATGCCGTCAGCATGCCACCAGGATTCCTTGTCGGCATTCCATCCGAGGCTGGCAGAAGGGAAATATCCGTAACGGTTTTCAGGAGCGAACTTGGAAGATCCGTCGGCACGCATCGTGAGAGTTCCCACATAGCGGTCCTTGTAGTTCAAGTTTACACGGCCGAAAAACGACTGGAGCGCATAAGCAGTACGGATTGTATTGGCCTTGCTGATTTCCGCAGCGACAGAGTTCACGTCGAATGAACTTGAAGGGAAGCCGATACCTCTCTGCAAAGCCATCGAGTTCTCATCCACCTGTGCGGAATGACCAAGAACGACGTTGAGTCCAAGTCCGAAATTGAATTTCTTGTCGTATGACAATGTATTTTCCCAAATTACAGAGCTGCGGAACTTGCGGCTGTCGGTCAATGAACCTCCCTGAGGATTATCCTTCGACGGATATCCGCCCGGATGCTTCGCCGTATAATAAACATGTTCTTCCAATGCTGAGAAATCCTCGCCCAGCGATGTCTTGAAATCAAGTCCCGGGATAATGTGGAAGTTCAAATATGCATTGCTCAATGCCCTGTAGGTCTTGAGCCACACATCGGATTCCTTGATTGCCTGAAGGGCATTGTTGTTCACGAGTACATTCTTGGATGTAGCCCAGTCTCCGTTAGGGAGGAACGGCTCATCCCAAGGGTACTGCTCCACAGCAGCCTTGATGACATTATATCCGCTGTAACCGGAAGAAACTCGGTTGTTCTTGGTATAGCTGAGCTGCATGTTGATACCGAAAGAAAGCCATTTTTTGATATCTCCGGAGATGTTGGACTTGAGGCTGTATTGATTCAGGGCATTGCTCAATGCTGTTCCTTCCTGATGCTTTGCAGTCGCAGAAACATAGTACCTTATCTTTTCGGAGCCACCTGATACTGAAGTGGTAATATTACGTGAAAAGCCTGTACGGAGCACATCTTTAAGCCAATTATGAGTCGGTTTTCCAGGCATAGGATTGATGAAACGCTCCTGAGTCTTGCCGAACTGGATGTTATAATTGTCGATAGCCTCGTTGAAAGTCTCGATCAGAAGGTCGCCGCTTGCAAGGTCAAGCTTGTCCAGACGCGGCTGCTGGCTGAAACTCATGCTTGCGTCAATCGAAATTACCGGAGCGCCTTTCTTTCCCGACTTGGTGGTCACGATAATGACACCGTTAGTGGCACGGGAACCGTAGATGGCAGCGGATGCCGCATCTTTCAGGACCTCCACAGACTCGATATCGGACGGGTTCAATGTTGCAAGACCTGTCATGGACTCACCCTGCGAGAATGCTCCGGTATCTCCAGAAGTACTGGTAATTGGCACGCCATCAATGACATACAGAGGTTCGTTACCGGCATTGAGGGAACCGATACCACGAATGCTCACACGGCTGCTGGCTCCCGGGATACCAGATGCGGTAGTGATATTCACACCGGCAATACGGCCCTGAAGAAGCTGATCCACAGAGAGAACGTCACGCCTTTCAGATGCCTTAGGCTTGAACTGACCGATAGCGGATGTGATGTCCCTACGTGTCATGGTACCATATCCGACTACTACGGACTGGTCGAGCGACAGCGCCTGCGGCTCCATCTTCACTTCGATGTTGGACTTGGAAGATGACAGCTGCACGTCCTTGTCCTCATAACCGAAGAAAGAGAACGAAAGCACCGGGCTCGTTCCCTTGACTTTAATGGAGAATTTTCCGTCCACTCCGGTAGAAACCGCATTGTCAGTTCCCTTTTCCACCACGAACGCTCCTGCCATAGGAGAGTTGTTCTCGTCGAACACGATTCCGGTGTAAACCAGTGCCTGGGTCTTGGCTGCCGTTTTTGCAGCTGGAGCCGGCTGAGGTTTATTGGCTACTACGGAAATGTTCTTTCCATTGACCTTATAAGATACATTCTGTCCTGCGAAAATGCGGTCGAGCGCACTCTCGATTGACACATTCTTGACCTGTACTGTCACATGCTTGTTTATGTCAATGTCATCTGTTCCGATCGTGAACGAGTAATGGTACTCTTTCTGCAGATATTCCACTGCCGAGCGTACACTTACATCCTTCAGCGACATAGAAACCTGCGCATTGGCTGATACCGCAAACAGCCACGAAAGGACTGTTGCGATGACAAGACAGCACAACTTACTACATCTTGAATAATTACGCATAAATTGGTTATTAATTAAACGAATAAAATAATTTCAGATTTGACCCGCCGATGAATATTTTTCAATTCGCATTTCTAATTTGCTGATATATAATAGGTATTGTCCTTCTGCAGGACTTTCATGTCTCCATCCACACTGAGCGCCTTGAGTATATCGAGCGGCGACTCGTCATTCACGAACGACGCATAAAAGCGTTTCCCCAAAAGTGACTTGTTGCGGACCACGACTTCGATTTCGAACTGGCGCTGGAGTTCCATTATGATATTCTGGAGTGTCTCATCATTGAAATACAATGCTGTACGCTCTGTCCAGGACACGTATTTTTCCGGCTGCATGCAGGTACGCGTGACCTTTCCGTTCTCCAGATCGGCCTTGACCACCTGTCCCGGGGTGATTTCTACGGACTGCTTGATTCCGGATACTGTAAAATCCATATCTACAGCGCCTTCCACCAATGTCAGTTCTGCTTCCGTGGACTTGGGATATGAGCGGAAATTGAAAACCGTTCCCTTCACCTTGACATTGACATTATTGGAAGACAGTATGAACGGATGCCTCTTGTCTTTTGCGACCTCCGCGAACACTTCTCCTGATGTGAACACCTGACGTGTGCGGCCTGTGAACTCGCTCGGATACAGAAGCCTGGATTCGTTGTGAAGCCAGATTACCGTACCGTCCGGAAGCAATACTGATTTTTTCTCTCCATAGGCCGTAAGCACCTCCACCCAGTTCACGGTCTCGTCTTCAGAGCGAGGCACAACGTTAAGGACCACTGCCAACACGACAGCCGCCGCTGCGGAAATGATGCCGGCGACATAAGGCCACACTCGCCTTTCACGACGGATTCCGTCCTCCCCTGACAATGCGCTTTCTTCTATAGCCGCATCCAGACGGGCTTTCACTCTTGCTTTTCTTACTTCAATATCGTAATCGTTATAATCCATTTTCAAGTCCTTTGCATATGATACGCATGACTGGTGCTTTACCCTCAACCGTCTGGTGAGTTTTTTCTGCGTGGTTTCCTATGTGAATTTTAGCGGACGAAAAGATTGCTGCGTGGATTGCCGCGAGCGAAAAGGGTGGTTTTTCACATAGAATCCCCACAAAGTTTCTTCTATACCTCCTCAATGTTTTCGAAAAGATTCCAAAAAAACTCCACCTGTACTTGTTTTTTCAAAAATTATCCTTACCTTTGCGTTCCACTTCACAAAAAACCGGAGTGGACGAATCAAAATTCGGCTTTGGAGAGATGGCAGAGTGGTCGAATGCGGCGGTCTTGAAAACCGTTGATCTTAACGGGTCCGGGGGTTCGAATCCCTCTCTCTCCGCAATAAACGCTGAAAATCAGCAAATTATAAAACAAACACCCAATTTTACACCCAAGAATATAAAGTTGGGTGTTTTTATTTTATTTAAGACGAATCATATTCGCTCGGAAAATAATTTGATAAAAAACAGAACAAACGAAAAAAACAACCAATTCATTTTCCGTAAGATTTCGTATCTTTGCAGTAAATAATAAATCAGGGTCTGTCATGATAATATATAATGTTTAAAAATCGTAGTATGAAAAAAAGTAGAAGAAAACGCCTTGTAATTTTGTGTATAGCTTTAGTTTGTATCATAGTTTTAGTTTTTTTATTGTTCTCTAAATCAACTTCTAATAATAGTACAAATCCACCTTTGACAGATGTTTTGACTGATAGCATTTCTCGGATAGTATCAGCTTGTCCTGGTGAAATTGGAGTGGCAATTATTATTAATAACACAGATACAGTTAAAGTTAATGATAAGAGTGTATATCCTATGATGAGTGTATTTAAGGTTCATCAGGCATTAGCTCTTTGCAATGATTTTGATAACAAAGGGATTTCACTTGATACCTTAGTAAAGATAGATAGGAATAGACTTGATTCAAAGACTTGGAGTCCTATGATGAAAGATTATTCCGAGTTGGTTATATCATTAACCGTGAGAGATTTACTTCGTTATACTATTGCTCAAAGTGATAATAATGCAAGCAATCTGATGTTTAAAGATATGGTCAATGTTGCTCAAACTGACAGTTTTATAGCCACACTTATTCCTCGTTCAAGTTTTCAGATAGCTTATACAGAAGAGGAAATGTCGGCTGACCACGATAGGGCTTACTTTAATTATACATCTCCTCTTGGTGCCGCAATGTTGATGAACCGTTTGTTTACCGAAAGTATTGTCAGTGGTGAGAAGCAAAGTTTCATTAAGAATACATTAAAAGAATGTGTGACAGGTACAGATAGAATAGTCGCTCCGCTTCTTGATAAAGAAAGGGTTTCTATTGCACATAAGACGGGTTCTGGTTATGTCAATGAAAATGGTATTCTTGCAGCTCACAATGATGTTGCCTATATATGCCTGCCTAATAATGTCTGCTATACTTTAGCGATATTTGTTAAGGATTTCAAGGGTAATGAATCACAAGCATCACAATATGTTGCGCATATATCAGAGGTCGTATATTCTTTATTAATACAAAATTCGGCAATTCCTTAAGTTGCGTTTACTTTGAAGCTTCAATGGTAAACATTATATAATTTATACAATATAAAAGCACTTCGTAACTATCAGAGTGCTTTTATATTGTCTTTTTTTTCTATTATAACTTGAATCCTCTACTTTTTCTTGGTTCTTCCGTTGGTTGTCGCAAACCTTGCCGAAGTTTCTCCCATTGCTCTTTGAACCATTCGCTTATCGGTTGCCTGTTTATGGTCAGTACAAGTTTGCTATCATCGGTCGGATTCTTCTCCACCTTGAAGATGTTGTTTTTGATTTCAAACTTTCTTCTATGTTCCTCGGAATAAATCTTGCCATTACATTGGATAGCTTCTTTCCTTGTCAAAAGACAATCTATCATATCTTTGGTAAATCCAATGACAGCGCAGAGTTTTTCCATTCTCAACATTTCTCTAAGCATCGGAAACCACTTGAATGCCTTTTCAAGCAGAGTGTTCAATCGTGATATTTCCCTGTCTTTGGCTTCAAGTTCTTGGTTGTGTATGCTCTGAAGATTGCGTATCTGTTTGCCATGTCGCTCTTGCATTTCCTGCATTTGGATTTTGAGGGTGTCAATACCTTTGTCTCGTTTGGCAATCTCTTGGTGCAAATCTTCATTAGTTCGCTCCAGCTCTTTCATCTTTCCACTTCCGAAAAGAGAACCAACTCCGCTTGCTATGGCGGTGGCTGCATTGGTGGCTGTTTTCTTTAGCTTGTCAGTGCGTATTTCTGATTTCACCTGTTTCAGTTCCTGTTCAGCAAGACCTATCTGTTCTTCTTTGTGCCGTTTTGCAGCATCCATGCGTTGCAGTTCGGCTCTCTGCTTTTCAATGATGAAATCATTTCGTTCCAAATGTTCCTTTCCGGTCTCGGATTTAGATTGCCCACGTTGCATGGAGAGGATGTCAGATGCCAAAGTCTGCATTTCCATCATATCGTCATCATTGAGCTTTTGGCTCTTGCCCGTGTCGTGGTTCATCCAGTCGAATACGATATGGGCATGATAATTCGGCTTAAACCACTTTTCACCGACTTGGAAACTCTCCCTATCCCCGGTTTTGGGTTGTCCACTAAGCCAGTGTCCCTCGTCCTTATGCAGGAAGATTTGGAGCGGTGTAATACCCCAGCGTCTCTGGCACTCCTCACCAAACTTTCGTACATCTGCCAGTGTTGTATCTGGTCTGATGAGCAATACTCCCTCACGGATTGGAGAACATCCAGCCACTTTTATAATCTTTCCATTCTTTCCCTTGCGCTCACGCTCCTTTTCCTGCATCGCTCGTCCGGTCTTTTCCTTGACCATCCGTTTGATGCTGTCATAGTGCGCCTGCAGGTCAGGACTGCCGAAGCCCGGGTTTATCCACTGCTCGTTATTGGAAGTCAGTTCGGGTACAATGTAGATTCTGGACTCGCCGATATTGCGCATGTACTCGGCAGTTCTCCGGTTATGAGCCCCGCTTGATGTCACTCTGCAGGGTTTGATATGTATGCTTGATTTTGTTGCCATATTCTTAAAATTTGATTTGGATTGTTGATGAAATCTTCTGTTGTCCGCTCATAACCGCACAGGGTTCTTAGGGGTGCAACCCATAAGCGGAGATTGCAAAGAGAGGGGCACTCTTTGCTCGGGGTTCTTAGGGGAGAAACGCCCTGAGTGGGTCATTAGGGCAAAGCCCTAATCCCCTCGGGAGAGCCCACAACTACGAAAGCGAAGCGTGTAGTTATAGTGGGCTATAACCGAAAGCCGTTTTTCTTTTTCGGTGGTTGGCTGCGCACCCCTTTTGCAGATTGAACTTGCCTGTTTCTTTCAGTCTGTTTCTGTAAGTATTCGTTCAAGTCCTTGCATCCGCTGTATGTCTGCGAAGCGTCACGGATGTATAAGTCCCTGCCGTATTCCTTATAGATTTGCTGCATGGCTTCCATTCCTGCACGGTCATTGTCAAAGAAACAGTGGATGCGCTCATAGCTTCCCAACGGATAGATTGCTTTGGAAACATTGGCTACTGAGTTCAACACCATATAATCTTGCCTGTCCAGTTCGGGATATTTCGGGCAATTCTCCAATCTCAAAGTAAGAAATGAAAGATAGTCCATAAATCCCTCAAACACATAACATGTTTCCCTCGCTGTTCCCGGCTGTTTGATATGAGAAATCTCTTTCGGTGCGATGCATCCCTTGAAATACTGGTTGCGGATTTCATACCCACCCGACACATTGGGAAAGGCGATGGCGAAATACCGTTTGCCATTATGGGTGAAGTGCGCTTCACTGCATTCTCTTTTCGCCATTGCAATGTTTATTCCCCTTTCCTGCAAATAAGCAAGCAGGGCAGGAGAAGAAAGCGGTACAATCTCCAGTTGTTGAAAACTTGGCTCGGAAGATGATTGCTTGCCAAAAGAAAAAGACACGGGGCGAATACGGGGTGTCTGTTCTTCGATTTTTTGCAAGAGGTAAGGCACATGGTCGGAACAATAAAGTTCCTGTGCCAGTGCGATGATATTCCCACCTTTGCCGAGTGCAAAATCATACCATTGGTTACGTTCTGTATTTACCTTGAACGATGCTTCCGTTTCTTCCCTTAGTGGTGACTTATACCACAGGTTTATGCCCTGTTGTTTGACGGGTGAAAATCCTAAACTGTGCAGATAATCCGCTATTTTGATTTGTTTCGCTGTCTGTATATCCATAAGACGATAGGTTTAATGATAGTTGAATTGGTTTATTTTCTCTTTTCGCCCGTACCTCTTTATGAAGTACGGTCTGTATAATCACTTCACTTTATTTTCGTATATATAGAGTACGGTAATAAAGTGAAGCGGTTTTGCCACATTTCGCAACCACTTCGCTTTATCCCTAATATATAGACCCCCGGAATAAAGTGAAGCGATTGCAAGGTGTGGGCTAATAGTGGAAGTCGGGCATGAACGTGTACTTTCTGCCGTTCTCCTGCACTATCATTCGTTTGTTCCGAAGCATGGTGATGAGCGATACCGCCTTTTTGTGGTTCAACTTTACCCCCACAGACACATAAGTCTTAATTAAGGTGTCCTCCAGTTCCTTGTAGCCATATTCCTCTTTCAGCCCGAAAACTGCTTCCAATGCGATGCGGTGCTGCTGTTCGGTGATATGCCTGTAAGGGTCGAACTTTTCCTCTTCCGGTCTTCCCGGTTTCTTGGTTTCGGGCTTGTAACCCTCCAACAGTTCAGGTATGGCATTGTCATTGATGCGAAATGAAAAAGGCTCGAAGTCCATTGCCCGTATGTGCATGGCTGAAACATTGCTTATATCTCCATTGCTCTTGTCCTTTTCCACAAGAAGGACAGTTTCAGCCTTGTTGTTCAGTTCCGTACCGATATGCCCCCTTGCGTTCTCATCGCCCTTGTTTTGGTGGAGTATCGTGTGGATATGTATCTGCCTGTCGTCCGTCCACTGCATCAGCTTTGATATGATGCGTGTCGATTCACCGGGGCTGTTGATGTCATATACCATGTCACGGATGCCGTCTATGATTACAAGCCCTATGTCAGGCGTATTGTAAATAGCCTGCTCTACAATCCTGATACGCTGTTCGGGCGTGTATTTCCTCAAAGCAAGAAATTCCAGATGCTCATTGTCCCTGTCATCTGGAAGCCCAGCCATCCGTAAAATACGTTTCATGACTTTCAGACAATGATAAGGACTTTGTTCCGTGTCCACATACAGGATTTTCCGTTTCTCTTCGGGTAGTTCCGCCACATATCTTAGCACTGTACCATTCTTCAATGCTGCCGCCACGATAGCCGACACATTGAAAGTCTTTTTGCTTTTGGCTTTGCCGATTGATGCACTGAAATTACCCAGTGTACCAATGACCGAACCTTGCACTTTTAGAATCTCAGGTGCTTTCTCATAGATTTTCGACAGGCTCAGGCGTGAGGCTTGCCAAAGGATTACGGCTTCTTCCGCCGATATTTCTTTTATATCTTTCATATAATCCATAAGTACACCTCCCGTTATTTTCGTCCTCCGGTTTTCTTTCCAGCCAGTTCAAGGGCAAGTTCCGCATCCACGATAATCTTGCGCCCTATTTGCGTAATGGCTTTGTCTATCTTTCCGCTTTTCTTTATACGGTTGGCGGTAGGCAGACTGCACCCGAACAATTTGGCAATGCCAAGTATTCCGTACACATACTTTCTTTCTGTGTCCGTAACGGGCTGTGGCTGCGCTTCCGTTTGGTTGGAAGCGTACTTGCTTAGAAATATGAACTCTTCGCCTGTCATCTGCCAGACGGGTTTTAATAATAACTCTTGAAGATTTGTCATCGTCCAATCTATTTAGTCGTTAAACAATCAGCCCTGCGCACTGGCTGTTATTTCTGTTCTCGAACGATGCAAAATTAGGTATGGCTGTAAGTGGTAAGGATGTGGATAATACAAATGGGATACTGCGCTATCTCATTAAATATCAGACAATAAAAATACCACTCAAAAATTAATTTGAGTGGTAAAAGTGGTAATTTCGTAGAATGTCAGGTTATATCACGAATTATCCGAATATGCTTTCCATTTCCTTTGCGAATTTCTGGTTGCTGTCACTCGGAAAATCGGAAACAGGTTCTTTGTATTTCGACCTGTAATAGCTCTCGTCAATATCCAACAATTTTAATATTTGGCTTCTCCATTCATCCCTGTATTGCTTGGATAGTTTCTCGCTCATCAGGAATATCAGGTAACACACCCGTATCTTTTCCCTTGCCTTGATTTTTAGTTTATTCTTGCAGGGGTACAGGTTTATATTGGCATAGAAATCCGCTATGGTAATGGCTTCGAACTGTTCCCCGACACAGGTTTCATGAATGGGCGAAAGCTGCTTCATGTCAAAATATTCATGTTGTCCCTCCGGGCTATTCTGTACTTCTTCTTGTTCGTTTTGCTTGACTGGTTCATCCTGCTGTTTTTCTTCCCTATCATTAGGAAGGTACTTTTTTAGGACTTCCATAAAAAGAAGACTTAGGCGGTAAACATTGCCGGAAAGGTTTTCTATATATTGAAAAGCCTCTTTCCTGTCTTGCTTTTGCAGTTCATAAAGTTTATCCAATTCTTTCTTTTCCTTGTCGTATTCAGCCTTGCAGCGTTCATATTCCTTTTCTGCCTGTATTTCTTCTTCGTCCGTATGCTCCCGAAAACCAATGAAATCATATCTGTGGTATGCGTCATTCAAAGGCTCGTGCAACTTGGTGGTAATCTCCAACTGGTCTTTAATTGCAGAATTATGCCTGTCTGCGTAGTGAAAACACACACGCTTTATGACGTCATCATTCAGCGGTTTTGTTTCATAAGCCCGTATATTTTTTTCTATTTCGATTTTCAGACTATTGAGAATCAATGTGTATTGTTCTTTCTGCTTGTCAAGTACCAGTTCAAGGATAGCGGCTTCAAAAGCCTTTGTATCATTGTGCTGCCTGTAAAAGTCGGTGATGAATTTCTGCTTGTCAAAAGAAAAAGCATAATTGGTTACCCAATCATTATATATTCTATTGAGTTCTCCATATTGGGGAATCAGTTTGTTTATTTCTCCTGCCATAGACTTCAATTTTGGGGATTATTGTCCTTGTCAAGGAAAGATGCCAGTTCTTCTTCCACCTCTTCCACACTTGGCAAAGCTGATTTCAAGTTTTCGGGTATAGCCTTGCTCAGTTGATAATCGCTGATGCCTATCGGTTGGTCGTAGCCTGTCAATGCGTATTGTGCTACCACCTCATCTTTTCCTTTGCACAGCAACAGCCCGATAGTCTTGTTGTCATTTTTTCCCCTCAGTTTGTCATCCACCACATTGATGTAGAAATTCAGTTGCCCTGCATACTCCGGTTTGAATGGAGTAGCTTTCAGTTCTACAACAATGTATGCGTGTAGCGGAATAGAATATAGAATCAAGTCGGCAAAGAAATCACTGTTACCTATTTGAAAATGCTTCTGCCGGGCGACAAAGGCAAAACCATTGCCCATTTCCAACAAATAACGGGTAACGTGCTTTACCAGCTGCTCTTCTATGTCCCTTTCGTCTGCCTTTTCTTTCGCTCCAGCCAAATCGAAGATGTACGGGTCTTTCAATAGGTAATTGGCAAGGTCGCTTTGTGGTGCTGGAAGTGTGGCTGTGAAATTGTTTACCTTGTTGTTGTTGATTTGTCTGTTATATAGGTTGTTTTCAATTTGCATTTTCAGCACATTGCTACTCCAGCCCATTTCTACAGCCTGTTTCATATACCAATATCCTATGCCTAACGGTAACGAACCGTTAAGTATGACCATTTGGCTTGCCCAGTTTATTTTGGCAACAGGGGATTTCAGGAAAACTTTTTCTATTTCCCTAATCTCCATCCTGTAAATGGCAGAAACTGTTTTCTCCACATCCTGAATTTGCGCAGGAACTTCCTGCGTAATTTCTAAAGATTGACAATCAGCGGATTGTATTTGCGCAGTAAGTTCCTGCGTAAATTGTCCGTTGTTCAGTTTCAATACTTCATCTGTAACATTCTGTATGCTTGGAACAGACAGCCTTGTGTCTGTATCAATGAAACTTCGTAGCACGTTCAACGGATATGACCGTGCAAATTGGCACATATAAGTAAGGTTACGCTCCGAATAACCTTTCTTTTCGGGGTAATTGAACCGGATAGCCTTTGCCAGTTGCTTGATGATTTTGCTTCCCCAGCCTTGCAAGTTCTGATGATACAGGATATAGTTGCCCATTTTCCAGTAATGGAACAGCATTTGCGCATTGGCTGCGGCAATCAGCCGGACTTGCGCCTGTTCTATTTCCGAACCGACGGCATGAACAAATGCGTCAAAGTCCGTTCTTCCTATATGATATTCTCTGTTATTTTCCATTCTAATGTTTATTGTTGTCGCAAATATAATTCAAATAGCTGATAATCTATGAAACTGATTGATACTTTTATAGTTGGTTAAACTTGTTCATGGCATTTGCCTTAATATCATCCGCTATGTCAATATAGGGTTTCATGGCTTTATAGTCACTGTGCCCCGTCCATTTCATCACGACTTGTGCCGGAATACCGAGAGCCAGCGCATTACAGATGAATGTTCTTCTTCCTGCATGGGTGGTTAATAATGCGTATTTCGGGGTGACTTCATCTATACGTTCATTTCCTTTATAATATGTTTCCCGTACAGGCTCGTTGATTTCAGCCAGTTCCCCCAGTTCTTTCAGATAATCATTCATCTTCTGATTGCTGATAACAGGCAGTGCCATGTGGTTTTCAAAATGGACTTCCTTGTATTTTTCGAGTATGGTTTTACTGTGGTCGTTCAGTTCAATTATCAGGCTGTCTGCCGTTTTGACTGTGGTAACTTCGATGTGGTCGGGTTTCACATCGCTTCTTTTCAGATTACGAACATCTGAATATCGCAGGCTTGTGAAGCAACAGAACAGAAAAACATCCCTGACACGTTCCAGATATTGTTTGTCTTTCGGTATCCGATAATCTTTCAGCCTGTTCAATTCGTCCCAAGTCAGGAATATCACCTTTTTAGAGGTGGTTTTCAATTTGGGCTTGAAAGTGTCGTATGCAATATTCTGATGATGCCCTTTCTTGAAGCTCCAGCGCAGAAACCATTTGAGGAATCCCATCTGTTTGCCGATGGTGCTGTTCCTCATATCCTTTTTGTCACGCAGGAAATTTACATACTCGTTCAAGCCGAACTCGTTGAAGTATTCAAAGGTTACATCTTCCTTGAACTCTTTGAGGTGGTTTTTCACTGCTGAGAATTTCTCGTAGGTGGATGCCGTCCAGTTATTCTGATTGCCACACTCCTTTACAAACTCATCGAATACTTCCCAAAAACTTATTTGTGTTTCTTCCTGCTGCTCTTCGCTGGTGTCTTTCATCCGCAGGTTGAACGCATCCTTTAGCTGTTGGGTGGTCGGTATGGTTTCCTGTACCTGTCTCTCCGCGTGAACTCTCTAACTTGTTAATTTCTAACGAGTTAGAGAGTTTCCCATTAAAAAACGGGGCACACCCGGGGCAGCAATTTTCTTCTCTGTACGACACGCTTGACGCGTTGTGCAAAGAAAAAAAAATGTCATTCTTCAAACCAACACCCTTTGTCGATTACGTACCGGCACGACTTTCTGAAGGCAAGGAATGGGTCGTGGTATGGTATGTCAAAGATCCGGTAACCAACAAAATGGTCAGATACCGGAAAAAATTCAATCGAATCAAACAACTAACAAAACGGCGAGCTTCAGCCAAAGCATTCATCAACACCATCAATGGGAGATTGGCGCTCGGCTGGAACCCTGCCGTCACATCAATAGCGCCAAGAGCTACGACCAAGTTGTTTGAAGCGCTCGACCTCTTCCTAAAAATCAAAGCAAAAGAAGCAGAGGACAATTCAATGCGTTCCTATCGTTCTTACATCTCAATGTTCAAGACGTGGCTCAAAGATAAAGACATATCTGAAGATGCCTATGTCTGCGCCATTACCTATGAGGTAGCGATTGAACTGATGGATGACGTCGATTCAAGAAAGGACATCAGTCCAAGGACATACAACAATTACCTTATGTTCTTCAGGCTTCTATTCAATTGGATGATTGAACACGACTTCATATCAGATAACCCTTTCGACAGAATCAAAAGGAAGCCGAAAAAGCTCACAAAGAAAAAGCGGCGCATACTCACCGACCACGAACTGAATATGCTTTTCGAATATCTCGGCAAGAACAACCCAAACTATCTGTGTATGGCATTGCTATGCTACTGCTGTTTTCTCCGGCCAAAGGAGATCGTATCCCTGAAATGCAATGACATCGACATCATTAAGCAGGTCGTACACATACGCAGCGAAATAGCCAAGAACGACAACGATAGTTTCAGAACCATCCCAGATGTGATTGTGCCGATTCTTCGGAATCTAAATCTATCCAATGGAGGATTATACCTCTTCAGCGAAAGCGGGGGCGGTAGCCCTTACGAATTCAGCCCTGGAAAGACACAAGTATGCAGCAGAAAAATAGCAAAATACTGGGATACGCATGTACGCCCAGCCTGTGGATTCAACCAGGATCTCCAATTCTATAGCTTGAAGGATTCCGGGGTAACAAAAATGCTAACGGAGAAGATACCTATCAATTTAGTGCAGAAGCAGGCTGACCACTCCAGTGTTGCTATGACGGCCATATATGTAGGGGATCTTCCTGAGGCTAACACAGAACTAAAGAGAGTAAACATACTCCCTTATGGAAATGACGCCATTTAAGAGTACTTCAGAACTGAGATGTGCAATTGCCTGAAAAACAAATGCTTTCCCAGTTCTGAAGCAGTTCCATAAGTTCTGAAGTGCAAAACCCTTCAGAACTGTCAGACATTAAGGTCAAATCTCACGTCCTCATCCCCATCGAGCAACAGGCGCGTGCGTTCGACATTATTGTCATATATATGGACGTTGCCAAGATTAAGAGTTATGGATTCCAGAGGAAGATCTATCTGTCTGGACATCAGGTAAAGATGATAAATATCGGCCGGCAAACCGAGATTGGCGTCAGAACTCCTCTGATATGCGGAAATGACAAGCCGCCCATCATCAATCTGGAATTGCACAAGGCTCAAACAAGGGGCTTGATTACTCTCTGCATCGGTAGAACCGAGGAACAGGACATAATTCTTGGAATTCCGTTTCTCCTTATTGATTTTGGCTATAAGACCAGGAAGTTTTTCCAGATAGGTCGGGTATGAATTCACGAGAATCGGACCACAGTAATCCCACCAACTGATGCCGGCTTCCCGATATCTCTCCGTCAGGCGCTCTCCGGAAGTAAACAGCTCCAGTTCTTTACGGAGTTTCTTTCTGGCGATGGAATGGCCTTCAAAAATGTCCAACAGGTCAGCCGGGGTAAGACTGAGTTGCTGGTTCAGCAGATAGTGAATCCGCCCCTTCTTGTTCTCCTGCTGCTTCCCTGTCAGAAGAACCTTGTCAAGCAGTTGATAATACTTGTTCATTGCTTTTTGGTTTTGATGTTGATATAATTATTATCTTTGTGTCATCTCACCTGAATATAAAACAATAGCGATATGACACAGAAAGAGGCACAGCCCCGTCCTTGCGTCTATCGCTATTTGTATTTGGGTGAGATCTTATACAGATTTTGGATGGGGCTTTTTCATGCCCCGGAAGCAATTATTTCTTTCTGAACAGTTCAATTCTGACACCGCAGCCTATGTAAGGGCTGACGAATCGTGGCGGACTGATACCTGACCAATAAGCGCCGGCATCAACATGGAAGCAGAATGGCCCTGACGTATATGCAGCATAAACCCCAGCCTTCAGATCGAGGCGTCCAGCATAGAGCCCGTCTCCGAAGACGCCATAAGCCCAGCCGGACGGGGGTTTGACAATCGTTTTTGTGATTTGTCTTTCCGGAACGGTCAACCTTATCCCTTCCAGCTGCGGTCGAAATCCGGTAACCGTAGCGACATACGAGATTCCTGACACTTGCTCGATACCACGATATGTGACAGAATCCTTATGTACCAGGATTGCTGAAGTATCTTCAGCCCCTACTTTAGACGCTGCTGGGATGGATACGTGAGACTCAGTGTGGTGTTCTTCAACACTTGCGTCCTGGACAGGCATATCGATTATCTTTGAGACATACGAAGTATCTGACCTCTCAGTAGAATTGCCGCGAATATACCTGGCCGTCGACCAGGAGCCAACTGCTGCCCCAACAACGAAAGCGACACAGACAATCCCCATCAGGAGTTTACTGTCCGCTTTCATCCTTCAACTCCTGTTTGATTCTCAAAACTGCCGTTCTCGCTGCGTATTCAATACCGAGCAGGGCGCCAGCAAAGGTAAACGTCTCACCTGAACCGATGAGCACAGAATCATGTATTTGCCCCTGTGGGGCTACGGCAAAGCCCATAAAGAGCAGAACAATCCCTGACAGGACCAAGATGACTGACAATATCACCTGGATAGTCAATTTCGTGGTTTTTTCTATTTTCATAACAAAAAAAGCTCTATGTAACTAACCGCGAAAGTAGTCACATAGAGCCTCAAAAGAAAGGACAAAAAATCCCTATTCCAGGATTCTGTCAGCTATCGACTTGGCCATATCCCGCCATTCACTCATCTGGCGGAACTCATCTTCAATCATCCCATTTTTCTGGCCGGAACCAATAACGAGAAGATAGTTATTCTGAATTGCTTCCATCCGGTTCTGATCGTAACGGCAGCGGATAATTGCGGATACAATATGATCGCGGTCGAATTGCCCTGGTTCGATGGTGGCTGACTCGTATTCGAACGTTCCGTCTTCTCGTTCTACAACGTCGAAATTGATTATATGGCTTTTCTGACGGAATGAGTTGTAGGCGACCTCCAAAGCCTCCGGCCGCACATTCGCTGTTTTCTTCATCTCGTTTCTGTATTAAATAATTCTGTAACTTATATTGTTTTCTAATCTTGGCCACATGGGCATTGGCAATATATCCAAATTTCCAAAAATGATGCAGTTTACTGATTCCGCGAAGTCGGATCTTGAATGAAGCCGAATGCACAAGAAAGCCATAAAGGGAATTGACAGATGATACTAAGTGCTCAAGTTCAATGACAGAATCGACAGATATTCCCTTCTTCAGCATCTTACCGCAATGCGCATCCAACTTATCGATTGCATTATAGAAGTTGCCTACTGTCCGATTCCCCGTGTATGTCCTCCCCGGCATAATGACACGCCCGACAAACTTGACACCATGCCGTGCCGGTTGGATATAGAACTTCCGCGGATGAACTTTCTGATGGAGTTGCGTTCTTAATTTCCAAATCAATTCCCGCCTGAATTCCAATATATCCTCCTTCGCCTTGGCGGCCACGAACATATCATCAACAAACCTGACATACACCATCCCGCGAGGATTGCAGAAAGATACTGCCCACTCATCGATGAAGGACAGTATGAAATTGGCAAAGTTCTGCGACGTGATATTCCCGATGGCCAGTCCAATATGTTTCAGTGTATTCAAAAGGCTCTTCCATGGTTCAAGCTTGCTCCTGAGATTCTGATCCCCACGAAACTTGCAATCATCCTGTGGACAGTGCATTACCACCATCTTGACAAGCCAGAGAAGCACTTGTATATTCGTCTCCGGATGCGCCTCAATAATCTTCTCCTTATTGGCATTTATAAAAGCCTCCAAGAGACTCCACGTGACATTCTTGTCAATAGTCATAAAGAAAGACCATATATCAATGGTGGAGACAAAGCCGTCTTCGGTATAATTTTTCGTCATTGCAGCCGTATCTCTTGCGGCCCTATCTGCAGCGGCCATCGTTCCAAAACCCACCCTGCAATTATACGTCACATCGCCAAGCCCATGATGCCGTTCTTCGAAGAGCGGATCCAGCCTGATACATATCCAGTGCTGCACAATCCTATCGCGGAAAGCGGCTGCAAATATCTCCCTCACTTTAGGATATGCAACATAAAAACAGATGCTGGTACCAGGACTATAATCGCGGAGTATTTCAACCTGAGCTGCAAGAATGACCAAATCAAACGTGGAATCGAGTCTGTACATAGTACAGTCCACGCTTGATTTCTTATGAAGACAGCAATCCTCAAAAGCCGTTATCCACCCAACAAGGACTTGTTCATCCAATGCCACGACCGCCCTGCTGACATTAGAATTATTCTTGTTTGTGTTGTTGCAATTGCCGGAGCCAAAGTTGACGATCCACTCATTATTTGAATTATACTCCGACGAAGAACCAAACCAGCTGGACGCCTTTGCGCGGATTGGTGATATAACTAAGCCCAAAGGCCCAGTACCGCGCCCATTCAACAACAAGTCCCGTTCCATCATAATCGCAATCAATCAGGAACAGTTCCAGCCCCAAATACTGGCGCTTGCTGACCGCCCGGGGATTTGCTCCCATCGTTAGCCTTGCGCCATTTATTGACTTCCATCCCAATAAGCGTCATATCCTTCAGAAATTTGGCATATTGGTCTTTCGTGAGGAAAGGAGACTTCATATTCACTTCCTTCTGCATTTTGGCCCTCTCACGAAGCCCCGTGATGTGGCTATCAAGGTCTGCAAGGTACACCTCAAGGGTGCTGATGTGCTGAAGTAACTCCTGGCTTAATTTTGGTGACTTGAGGGCGAAAGAGGTCACAAGGAGAGCATTGTTAATGTCATCCAATATGGCCTTGCCCTCGACCTGGAAAGACAAACTCTTTGGAAGCCGGTCCACGAGGGCCGCTCCCCAAAGGCGAAGCTCTTCGAGCCTCCGGTATATTGAAGATTGCCTTGCCTTCATAAAATTTCCACATAAAAAATTGGCTGCGCCAAAGGTAGGGTTTTTCCGTCACAGGGCAAAAGCCCTGTGACAAAAAATATAAAAAAATTAAAATGCCACGACCGCCCTGCTGACATCAGAATTACTCTTGTATGTGCCGCCGCAATCGCCGGAGCCAAAGTAGACGACCCACTCATTAATCGAACTATACTCCGACGAAGAACCAAACCAGCTGGCTCCAAAATCCTTCATAATACCGTCGTCAATCGCCTTCTTGAATATGCCATGCTCGCCGCCTGCAACACCATTCATATAATACCAGGCGATGCGTGCAAGTTCGCCTTCTGAAGGTAAAAACCAGTTATGAGATTTGAACTTGTCCGCAAGCACCTCGTTCGGTCGCAAAAGCGTCGGCTGCCAAGCATATACACGCGACGCCATAGGATAATAAAACTGTCTGTACTTCGGCGCACCGCCCTCTACAACAATTGCATCAAGTAAAGAATCGAGGACTTGAAGTTCCGTCTTGTCCTGAGTGGCCGCCGGAACTTCATGGCCGGTCTCAAGCAGCACCCTATCGCGGTGATTGATTACCTCAAGCGTCTGGTACATACCCCAAGGCATCTTTTCCCCCTTCTTATGACCGAGCAGATCTTTGGTAAGTTCAATCCAACCAATGAGGGAGCAGGCAGTATCGACGGCCATTTTACGGAATCCGTCCTTGTCTCCCAATTCAGACTCATCCCTATACGTCGCATCTGACAGATAACCATTCTCCCCACCTTCTTCGTTGGCGACGAGACCCGATGCGTAGATATTCTTCATCGGCGTATCATAGGCATCATAGCCGCTTTCCAGCTCAATCCCATCAATCGAGGAATCCGGATACTCCTTGTGCGAGAACAATCCCCACGGAACGGCAGGGAAGTTCTCCAACCCCACGGCCAAGCGATGTGTCGGATCCTCCGGATCAATGTAGAAGCAGGCGCCAATACATGACTTCGTGCCATCGAACTTATCCGAATAGGTCCCGTCATAGAAGACATAATCACCAACCCTGGCTGAACGGTTGTACAGCCTCAAAATCTTAGTGGCCGTGACGACCTTCCCGTCAAGCAGGGCGATAGTACAGGTCAATGTCGCTTCAGGCCCGGAACCATCCTCAAGCTCTGCTCCAACAGAAACGACTTTAACAACACCATCCCCGTCGATAAACGCATACGGGTTCTGACTGAGATTCCAGGAGATGCTCTTGAAATTGTTACCCAAAGCCGTGGATATTCCTCCCTGAGTGGCCGGAGTGATCTTGTAGCCATACGAGCCAGCCTCAGCCAATGTATCAGGACCAGAGATCAATGAATTGACAATCTCGCGAAGCGGATATGTAATGATGAGCCCATCAGCTCCGGTATCGACATTTCCCCACTTTCTCAGCATCATGCGCTTCATCTCGAATGTCACGGCAGAAGTATTACCGACCACCGATATCTCTCCGGACAGGCGGCAGTTGGTGATGTTGGTAATCCATTCCATCACTGACGGCTGCATATTCGGCCAGCGTATGCCCTCAGCCTGGAGAATTGTCACCGGAGCACCTGCAGCAAAGCAACCATTCAGGAAGGCAAGCGAGTCAAATGTACCGTGATTCTTCAGGAATTGGACCTGGCTGAGGAAAGAATACCCCTGCATTGTCAGAGTGGACAGATTCCTGACATTAGACAAACGGAGTTCGTTCAACCTGGAATTCAGATGAACAGTCTTCACTGTTTCAGATTCCGGAAGGACAACGCTGACGACGCCAGAATCCCTCACATCGACAGTCTGGAGCCTTGTCTGCCCAGACAATGAGAGCTCTCCGGAAATCAGGGAGCACCCCTTTATAGATAAGGATCTTAAATTCGGAGCGGCCACCTGAAGATTAGACGGGCGGAACTGGGCTGATACACCATCAGCCGGCTCTGCAATGAATTCCGTCAATCGCTCGCCTGAAACAGTGAACGCATAAGCCGGGTTCACAGACAACGCAGACACATTGCCGATACTGCTCATATAGTTAATCCCTGACAGTTTGCAGGACGTGTCGCCAACGATAGTGCCAATATTGAAGGCATAGCCCTCATTTCCATACGGCTGGCCATTCTTATCGACAAGACGTCCGCCAGGCGCCAGCCGGACGTGAGGATTCACCAGCGACTGGCCAGTCGCCCCCGTCGGATACAGCCACTGATGCGTCTTGATCGTCAGAACCATAGGGGCATCGGCCCCCTCGACAGTCTTCATTCCTCGAATAGACAGAGCTCCAGTAGTCGTACCGGCATCGAATTCCCCATAGGCGGCGAACGATGACAGATAAATCATCCTGCGCTTGATATACTGCCGCTCACTCTCCAACTGCGCGCCGAGGCTCTGCGTGATAGGATTGATTCCTGAAGGAGAAACAAAATCCCCTTTGGCCACAGCGAGCTGCGCCGCCTCATACCTAATGCGGGCGGTCTCATTGTATGCCGTGGCAGGAAAATACTCCTGAACCCAGAAGAAGTATTTCTGAATACATCCTTCCGGAGTCTGCGGTATAAGATTGCCGTACTTATCCTTCTGGCCGGAACCCACGAGACCGGCCATTGTAGCCAGAACAGTCTTCATCATTTGAGGCAGCACATCCGCATACGCCTTCTCTATAAGGTCATAGAATACATTATACTGGCCTTCCCAATATGTGTTGCCCGATTCATCTGCATCTCTCTCTTCAAGCCAATAAGGTTTGAGCTGCCAACCCGTATTGTTAGTTTTGAAGATGGTATCGAGGTCATCTTGGTGCAGATGCAATTTATGCGTCTTAGGATCCAGAACATAGTATGTATTCTTCGAGCGGTTATCCGTGCCGGCAAGAAGCTTAATGAACATCTGGTAGAACTGAATCGACTTTACTGACCAGTAGTCAGCAACGCCCGCCTTCCACCTGGCAGCCCTTGCCGCGATGAATTCATCGTTCATCTCCGACCAGATGGCCGTATTGGCCACCGGAGTATCCTCCATCAGGTTCAATGTCTGCCACTGTCCGCCTTTCTTCTCCAAAGAAGCGGGAACCCATTCCAGGATATCATTATTTGACTCATCCTTTCCCTTGTAGTCGATCCTGAAGAGATCGAACTGCCTGGCCCCGTCAGAACTCTTGGTCACCCAGTAAGCCATCTTCGTATTAGCAGACTTGTCCGCCTTCAGTTCCTCGACAGTACCGTCATAGAAACTGATGAGGCAGTTCCATCTGTAGTTCCAGTTCCAAGCCTTGCGGTAGAACTCCACGATATCATCATCCGGAACGTCGGATGTACCGCCTGCTCCGTCATCCACCTCATGCGTGCGCCCCATATCGAAGTCAATGTTCCCTTCTCCATTATATTCAAAGTACTCCTCTTCAGCATTGTACTTCACGGATTCATCCCACGGCACACGACAATCGGTGAGCGGGAAGTTATTGTCAGAACCCTCCATCATACACATGTCAGGGAAAATCTTCTTGTCGTATCCCCAAGTAGGTTTGTCAGCCTTGCCTGGCCCGAAAGTCATCAACCCCTGGAATATCGGCTGCGTATCATCCGGAGTCTGCACGAAGTACAACAAAGGTCTCTCGATGACAGTCACTCTCGTATCCTCAAAACCTTCCTCCTTATTGACGGACCAGTCCGTAACAATTCGCCTGAAAAGGTCATTGTATAGCTCGCAAGCACCCTGCTTGTGACTCTGCATCGAAGAGGCGTAATTGATTTTCCCGACAAGCTTCTTCGCCCATGGCACTCCGTCCATAAGCTGGTATTTCTGACCGTGATCCACCCCGTTGAGATCCACGAACGAGCCCTCGGTGCTCTTCCATTGGAATTGAGGATTCCATTCATAGTATTGATTGGACGTTGAACCCTGACCTTTCTGGTTCAAGCCGGTAAGATTGCCCGAATGGGCCTTGTCTATGGCTCCGGAATCATCACGCATCTGGACATACAGGCTGCCTTTCTTGTCCGCTTTCGTATCGGCATTGTGACCGGAGACATTGTAACCATACCACACGGCCACATTATACTTGGCCGCTGCCTTTGCGTATGAAATGGCCCCATCTTGAAGAATATCGTTCTCTCTCTTGAATACCAGTTTTTCGGCGGCCGTAGGCAATACGCTGACACGGTTCTGCTGGATATCCTGGGATGACAGCGACTTCTGATACACACGAATGCCGTAAATGTCAATGTCTGCCCCATCCTGACCTATCCGGATGCCGAGCGAGGACGGATTGCCCGACTCGTCATTCTGCCAGAACTCATTCGAACGGTTATGGTCGAAAAGGAATTCCCTCTCGATACCACCATTGACAAAAATCCTGACGTAAGACACCTGAGTCTCATTTGTCCCTGCAGCGCCGAGGTTATAATAACAGTTTATGGCCAGATGGGTCCTCTTGCCCTCCGACCAAGCAAAATTCTGCTGCCCTTCAGTCCTCTGGGAGCGCGTCATAAACACCCCCTCCAACGGCCGGAGCTCCAGGCCGAGCGGAAGACCGTCAGCGGCAAGATATGAACAGATCTTCAGTATAGGGTCCTCCTCATTGGTCACGTTCCTGACCGTGAAGTCCAGTTCGATGGTGACAGATGCCTTCTGGTTGTTATACTTCTTTCCAGCATCGATGTACGCCTGAAATGCCTCGTAAGAGATATCCAGGCTTTGGCCGGCAAGAACCCGGAGGCAGCGCTGCCCGTCAGAATCTGTAACCCATCCGTCATTAACGAAACCAAATCCATTGAACGCCGCACCCACGGCAGCATTGCCCTGGGCGGAGTTCTGAATCGTGGCAGGGTTGTCCTCGGAATTGTTCCTCACCTTCGGATTCATGAAGAAGTCCGCGCCTGCAGTAGGTGCGAAATTCTCTTTGTTGTCCACCTGAATCGCGCAGAGCTCGGAACCGATGGATGGGGTCAGCATGTCACGGCCATCAGAATCAACGCGCAAATATGCGGTGATGCTGTCTGAAGAATCGCCCTCTATCTCAACGGTGTTGTGCAGCTTGTACTGTACGCCAGGTGTGGCCACTGTAGAATATCTCAAATATGCGGTCTCGCCGGAATAATTGCCGACGGAGAAATCCAGCGGGATTGATGCCCCGTCCGGAGTAAAGACTCCATACTCCAGAATATCGGTGGTGACATAGTTCGTCACCGTCTTGGCCACCTTCTGCAGGAGCAGGTAACTCTTCCCGTCATCCGGGTCCGCATTGACGAATATCTGCGACGTGATATGCTCCGACTGTATGGAAGAATCCGCCACCGCTTCCAGCCAGGCCTCGATGCTATGGACACCATGAACCGAAAGCACCTTGCACGGCTCGCCGGCAGAATCCGCAAGCGTATAATGGAATGGATTGGACGTGCCCGTATAGCCGGCGATCGTGGCATTAGTAAGAACAATTTCGCGCGTAGCATCCGCCCCTGAAGATGTCTTTCCGGATATCTTCAGATGCAGGTCCTTCTCCACGGCGCCATACAGGACGTATGAAAGGATGGTCGAAGCCCCAGCCCCGCCATCGACAGCATTCTGCCAGTTGGATATAAAATCAAGCGCCAGACGGGTCTTTACCACCGACGCAAACGTCAGATATGATGACGACACGTTCATCTCGACATCCGTCACCACCATCCTGAGCTGCTGATCCCCATCAAGCAGGTAATCGCTGATATCAATCTCCTGGTATGCGGCCTCGTCTTCGAAAGGAGACGGTGTCATGGAAAGTGAAGCCACATTGAGCCAATCGCTGTCAGAAGCTGTCTTCCTCTGGATGACCAGAAGACCGTCGTGTCCGGAGTCCTCCGATATTCCGTTCTTGGTATATACGGAAGTGTACCTCAAATGCAGTTTTACCGTACCATCCGTAGATATGATGGCGGTACGGCTGTCAGTAGTCTGAAGACGGACGGACGGCAGGTCGCTGTCCGAAAGAATAGTCATCTTGACAGTACCATTGGCGTCAGGAACATACTCGACATTGTTCCTGATAATCTTCTTGATGCCACCCTGGTTCTCCTTGATGGCCTTCAGAAGAAGGTTGAACTCATCGGCGGTCAATACCCCACTCTCATCGGTGCCGCCATTCTCGAATTTCTCGGTGATAGATGATAAATCTGTTGCCATAATTTATAATTATTAAAAAGTGATGGGGAATGTGTACGGGAAGCCTGAAGACCCTTTATCATTGCCCTTCAGAATGAGTTTGTTGCCATTATATACGGCCGTGAGGTTCTTGTGAGCATAGTCACTATAGATGGAATACCACGTCCCCGGAACTATCTTACGGTCGGCCCGCAACTTCAGATACTCCTCCTCTGTAAGCTGCTCCTCCTTCATCAGCCCATCGTAACGATCCTTGACATTGATAAGAAGATTCTCACCGATGTATATAGCCTCAAGGTCAAGGAACTGCGCATCCGAATAGACACAATACCACACGTCAGGCAGAACCTTCCCGGAAGAAACAAGTTTCTTATAACCGGCAGGATTGACCTTGACGTGCGGCACAGCTTCGGACAGGATATGGTCTATCTCCTGCCCCGTGAATTGACTCTGATATATCGCTTTCATTGCCTGACGAAAAATATACGGCCGTCAGCCGTCAGCAGGAACAGACCGTCGTTTGTTATGAAATTAGAAGTGAATACTCCGCCGTCAAGGCTGATCTCCTCAATGTACCTGGCACACACGGACGTCTGCTCCGGACGCGCCAGAACCAGACATAAACCCAGCAATACCGACGCAATGGCCATTATCTGACGATGTGGCACAGGAGACGGCTGCGACTGACGACTCAGCAGGCGGGCCTCCGCCCCCGTTGTAAGTACGGAGACGGAGACAGCAACCTGCCTGTATGGTATAACAGCCGACGCCCTCATAACACCGTAACCTTGGTATCAGCCTTCACGACATCCTTCCGGAAGCCCCCTTCGAAGCCTTCATCCGGGATATTGGCCGTGACGGTCATGATAATATCACCCTTGCCGACCTTAGACGAATTGAAACAGGCGACATACCTGGTATCGTCCCCGTCAACAATAGTATAAAGGTCCTTCTTCGCCAGCGGGAGACTCCCGTTGGCCGTAGAGAAAACGACACTGAAATCAATGTCGGCCATAGTCTTTCCGACCGGGAGATTGCTCAGTATCACCTCAATCTTGATGTCACTGTCCATCAAGATTCCAAAGCGTGTAATCTTTTCCATATCAATCTTCTTCTGAATATCTGTAAGTAAATGAAAGGCTGTGCTGGGAAGCATCATCCTCAATAACTATATCCGTACCCACGACGACAATCTGGCGCCAGACCCCACCGACAAGATGATACACCGCAGGAGAGGACAGGAGGCCGACCAGGGCCTCGGCCGAAGCCAATGTCATCCAGCCGGAATTCTGCATATACTTGCGCGTGACCTTGCACTGCGTCTGCTTGCGCAACCCGTTCTCCAGATGATTGCTGAAATCCATCTCGGGCGTGGCTGTCCTGCGGCCGCCCATAGCTATGTTATCCCAGCCCCCGAGACGGTTATAGAACAGATACTGCTCCATCGGACGGGATGTGATGTGATATATAGGAGAGCGGAGGTCAGGAGCATTGTCCGTCGATATCCGCACCCTGAAAGTGTCATCCCCGGCCAAATGCAATGCGGATATCTGCTTCAGCATAGCATACCGGCCAGTGCAGTCGCCGGAGCCGAAAACGATGCTGTCCTTGATGTCTATCTTGCCGGACCTGGTCTCGATGAACGCCGACATGATGGCATCATCGTCCGGATAAGCGATTGGAAGAATGTAATCCTCAGGGACCATCAACTCGTCCGCGTCGCTCATCATTGACAGCGAATCCTCCGAAAACAGGTTCACATCCGCATAGACATACTTGTCGACGGCATCGTCATCAGACCTCATCTTCAGGGAAACATAATTCGCCTGATTTGCCGGCACCTCTGACGGAACCGACGGCACGAACAAATCCTTTATCAGCGGTTTGAGGTCAATGACCAGACGCCCGGAGAAATCCGGCCACAACTTCCCGACGAAAAGGTTCTGCTTTCTTAAGAGATCATATACGCTCACCTCCGGACGATTCTCCGGCTCTGTGCTAATCTCAAGCGGCATCAACTTCGGAAGCCAGCTTATACCTGGATAACTTGTCTCTATCATATTACATTATTATTGGCTGGCAGTCGACCGGGTTCTCGATCTCCGGAAGAATCCAGAGCTTGGCTTCCCCGAAAGCGATGCCGTTATCTGAAACACTATACTTGAGCGACTTGACAATCGCACGGACTCCCCTGTAAAGAACCGGATGGCAGACATTCAAGTCATGCAGGACCTTGGCAGGCAGATTCAACGTTACCGATACCTCGGGGGCGCTGTTAAGCAGAAGCGTATTGTATTTACGCCAGAACTGGGAGAAAAGGCCGTGAGGTGAAAGGCTTGGGTACTTCGAAGAGTTCACATCATCCCCTTCAGTCCAACCTGTGGCCGTGCCCCTCCAGTATTTGTTATAATAAGCCCAGCACACCATCAACGGATGCTCCTGCTTCTCTTCCTGACCCTGTATGGCCGTATGATAATGCACGGCATTTCCGATGAACGGAATGACAGGAGAAGGCTTGTAATGAGAGCGATAGATGTGCGTCAGAATCTTATCCGACGGTTTCTTCCCCTTTTCAGACTCCGAGTAATAACGCCCGGAGACGTCGAAAGCATCAGTTCCCACTCTTGCACGTGTCCCGTTTGTCACCTGCCAGAAATCCCCCGTGGCCACGGCATAATACAGCCCGTCAGTCTTGCTGATATTCATCTCGGTTGCCACCTTCGTGTACTTCCTGAACTTGTTCATCAGCTCCGTATAAGTAGCAGCCACCGGAGCAGCCCCATCGATGGAGGTGTCGGCAGAGAGTTTTACTGCAGCAGCATCCGGAATCTCAAAAGCTTCGTCCTCTTGGATATAGCCGGTGACATCCACCGCCGGGGCCTCATCGAGAATCTCATTCATAATATACACCCCTGCAGTATTGTCGTTGATATTGACATAAGCCCCGAATTTTTCCTCAAGCCACGTCAGGAACTCCCCAAAAGTAATGTCAGGCACGAAATCACACAGATATACATTGCCGTCATGACAGATGAGATCCGCGCACGGGTGAAGCAGAACCAAGTCCATGTAAGGCTTCGAATCGAAATCATTGCGCACCACCTTATATCCAAGCGCAGCAAGGATGGCACGAACGATATACCCAAGATAAGGGAACACCGCCACACCATAGCCGTCCGGCACGTTCACGGTCAAATCCCCCGACTTGTAGCTTCTGGCCTTGTAGACCAATGAACCGAAAGACTCCCCATATTCATCAGAGGTGTCTTCCAGGTCATTCAGCACGACCTCGATACCCTCAGCAATCTTGCAGCGAACAGGTAGCGCAACCAGCTCGTGAAGGTCAAACCACTGCTCCGTCTCCTTTGTGGCCATAGAATCATTTATGAGACCGACACAGGTCTCCAGATTGGTCTGCCCGAAATAATACTTCACATCGGCCAATATACTCTTCAGTCTCCTGTCCTTATCGGAAGAATACGCCTTGCTCTGGCAGAATGAAATGACTCCGCCGATTTCGTCTGCAGTACAGGATGAAATCATCAGATTGCCCTGAATCTGGAATGCCCCATACTGTACTATGCACTCGACCCCGTTCCGGAAAGGCTCCTCCCTTGAAAGCAGGTCAGGACGACCGGCGGCCACGAGGTTCCCAGGAGTGGCCGGAACCGTGAAAGGAATTGAGGCACTGCCCTCAGACGACAGCATCGGATTGCTGATTTCAATCTCAATCGAGAAGTCCTCCGGAAGGCTGAACTCCCCAGCCTCTGTATATATTCTTATCATTTCAATGTGATTTTGGATTTAACCCTCTTCTGATAGTCTTCCTGTGCCTGAAGCTGCGAGAGGACGACATAGGCCATAGGTGTCTGGGCCACATAACCTCGCAGGAGGGAATAGATATCATGCAGGACTTCAAAGGCATTGGCCGGCAATGCCGCGCCGCCTGACGTATAGCCACCATCGGCGAACCCCGGAACGGATGGAGACCTGCCGTGCAACCTCGCCAGACGCTTTCTCTCGATGCGTGCAATGTCTCTGGCCACCGACGGATCCCGAAGCTCCGGCTGAGCTACGACATACTCCCCGCGATGAACAATTCCGGCGGGCTCATACCGCCCACCGCGTCCGGTATAGCCTCCGTCGGCATACCCCGTGACCTCACGTGTCTGGACCACACCGGAAGACGAGGAAGAATTCCCCGAAGCGCCGACAGTCTGGTTCTTGATGGCATTGCGCTGCTGGACAATGCTGGCCACCTCAGCAGCTGTCGTGGCCGCGATGACGCCCGCCATGACGGCGCCGGCGATAGGGCCGAGCTGGGCAAAGGACTGAATGGCCGCGAGAGCTCCTGCAGCAATAGTCTTGGCGATATTGATGGCCATGTCCACATCCGCATATTTCTTCTGGGTGTCGAGCTTCTTCTGCTCATATTCCGCCTCGATGCGCTCTTTCTCCTCGGCATTGTCACCGGCGGCCGTCAACTCCGCCTGCATCTGAGCCTCAAGCCTGTTCAGCTCAGCATCACGCAGGGAATTGACCATATTCCCGGCAGCATCCAGGAACTGGTTGGCCGTATCCAGGGAATTCTGCCAGGTCTGAAGATTTATCTCGGCCACAGCCTTGGCATAATCCTCATTGAGCTGCTTCTTCCTCGCAAGATATTCCTCCTCAGAAATGAGCTGGAGTTCGTGAAGGTCTTCCAGATCCGCCAGTTCCGCCTTGTGCGTATCCTCCGCCTTGGCCCGCTTCCCCTTCCTGATGACCGGCTCGGTGTCGTTCTCCTTATCGACAAGCCGGCTGATCTTCTTCACGATATCGACATCCTCCGGAAGAGAATCCAGAAGAGCCTCAATCTCGGCTGCCGTCTCGGCAGTCAACGACTCGACGAGCTTGTCAGCCTCCGCCTCCGCATCGGCGTTCATCTTCTTCAGCATCTGGGTGAACTCGGAGGAGTTCTTCTCAAGCGCCTGCCTGATGGCCTTCTGGGAAGCCAGCTGCTTGTCGGCGATCTTCGTCTGCAGGTCGGTGACATCCTTGCCATAAGACTTGTTTATGGCAATCTTGGCATTGAGCATACTGATTTCAGCAGCCTGGCTCCGGACATTGTACTCGGTCTCCGTCATCTGCCTGGCGGCAAGCTGCTGCTTCAGGAGAAGCATCTCCTTGTCATAGGCGGACTGCGCGGCATTGATGCGGTCCTGGTATGCCTTGTTGCTCTTGGCCGCCTCATCAGCGTCAATCTGGTTCTGCAGGGTTCCCCGCTTCCTTGCCTGTGCCGCCGAAGCTGCCGTCAGTTCCTCGTCAGCCTGCTTGAAGGCAAGCGTCGCATTGACATACGAATTCACGAGATCATCATTGGCAAGATTGTACTGGCGGGTAAGGCGGGCAGCCTCGACGATGGTCTCATCCCAGCCCTTGAGCTGCTTGTCCACCTCATCCAGAGCCTTGGCATTAGCCTCGACAGTCACCTGGTTGTTCGCCCATTTGAAATTGGCCATAATTGATGACCTCTTCTCCAGGAGTTCATTATATTCGCCTGCCTGTGTGATGAGGTCACGGTTGCCCTCATAATTGTCAATGACGAACTTGAGTTCCTCGTCAGTCATCGACGTGCGCGAGCGGAGCATCTCGATGGCGGCCGTCCGCTCCTGCTCCGCAAGAGACTTCTTCGTCTCGGCCAGCTCCTGCTCCTTTGCAATGATATTGTCCAGGGCATCCATCCTCTCCTTGGCGGACTTGCTGGAGTTGTTGGCAATCTCCGTCTGGGTGTTTATGTAAACCCTCGCGTCGGATTCCATCATCTTGAAGGAGTTGGTCCGCTCGAACAGCTCGTCACGCAGCTGTGCCGCCTCCTTGGCCGCACGCATCGCTTCCTTGATGGAGCCCTTCACCACGTTCGAGCCCTGCCCGATATTGGCGATGAACTGCTGCCACCCCGCGTTCACCATGTCGGTGACGATGACCCAGCGGTCACCCCAGACCTGCGTGGCCTTGGTAAAGGCGTCGAAACCTTTCTTCACCAGGTTGACCGCCCCGTCGAAAGCCTTCACCGCCAGCGACCCGACCGTGAACCCTCCTGCGATCTGTGCGCCGAGCCCCTTCATCGCCTTGCCCGTCTTCTCTCCTCTGGACTTCACCTCACGGATACGGTCCTCGGTCTTCTTCAGCTCGTCATTGTACTTCGCCCAGACCTTCGGGTTCGCCTCCTTGTGGGTGTTGGCCAATGCCTGCCGGCACTGCTTCGCGTGCTTCTGCAGCTGAGAGAGGGACATCGACCCGATACCGAGGGCCTCGGCATACTTGTCGGCATTCTTCCCAGCTTCCTTCAGGGCCTTGGAGTCCGCTTCGAGGGACTTCTTCAGCGCCGCATACTGTGATGTGGACTCCTGCCCGGCATCACGCATCGCCTCCATCTTCGCGGTAGTGTCCGCGATGGACTTGCGCAGAGCGTCGGCGGACTTCTCGCAGTCCTCAAGGCTCTTCTGGTACTGCGCAGCCTGCTGCGGATCCAGCTCCACGTCGGCGATGAACTTGACTATCTCATTCTTTATTCCTGCCATATATCGAATTTTTCACGAAAGTAGCCAAACGGCAGGTGCCGGCAAAGGACAGAAAATTCACACTTTCCGGCCGGAAATCGTCCCGTCGATGGCACGGATCATCAGAGCCGGGATGACCCTGTTCAGCCAGCGGCGCACACCGCCGACCAGGTATCCGTACACCTGCCGGTTATAGATGGGAACCTTCTTCTTCCGCTTCCCGCCCGGGCCGTACTTCATGTCGATGAAGCGGATATATTTCGGGTAGGACATCGTCACGCCGCTGCAGGTGACGGACGGCTTCTTCCAGAAAGACGCGGCCAGATGTCCGCTGCGGTTCTGCAGGGAAGTGGCCGCGATGGCATTCTGCTTCGCAAGAAGAGCGGAGGACTGGGTGGACAGGACCTTCTGCAGGTCGTTTCGGAATTCATCTGAAAGCATAGCAATACAATTTTCAGCAAAGGAAAAGAAAAAGCCCCGTCCTCGAAAGGACAGGGCCGAACGATAATCCACATCTTGCTTCATCAATGCGGTATAAAGTAGCAGACGGCGGCAGGCTTGCCGTCACTGTCAATGACCATATATCCGGGAAGTTCCGAAGGGATCTCCCCGCGCTTGGCCATACGGCGCAACTTGTATTCATAATGGCTGCGGGGCAGAATCACCGCCTTGTTGGCCCCGTTCTGTGGTCCAACCAGCTTGATGGTGACGTGTTCCCTCACGTCGAAGAGGCTCACGGCCGTTTCGAAGGCATACACCTGCTCATAGTTCAATATTCTTGTCATTCCGATTCTGAATTAAAGGATGAAAAAATGATGTCCGCCACAAATGAAGACGATTCATACAGGCTCTGGCGGATGAGATCGAGAGTCTCCTCGTTCCTGGAAGACGAGAGCTCGGCGGCGCCCATCGACGAACGGATGAGGTGCAGCTGCTGGGAGCATTGCCTGAGACCCAGAAGAAGGCTGAAAAGCCTGTCAGACACTTCAGTTCTCATAATCCGCCTCCCCGTCATTTTCAGGATTCCCGCCGACGATCCGATAGGCATCGACGCTCAGCAGGATGGATGCCAGTGCGCTGTATGACGCATGGGCATTGGAAAGATTGTTGAGAATGTCCGGAAGGAACTTCTCCACCTCGCAGCGGTCAGTCTTGACGGCCTTGTCGCAGATGGACCTCACCGTACTGACCGCATTGTCGATGGCAGCCATCCCCTTGAAGAGTTCGACGGCATCCATCTTCAGCGTTTCGAGAGCTTTCATTCCTGCGGAGTCCTCCCCGCCTCAGCCTTTTGCTTGAGTTCGGCGATGTACTCCTCTGCCGCCTCCTCGTCTTCGAAGGCGGCGAGCTTGCTCTGCAGCGACGCGCGCTCATCATAGAGCATCTTGCGGAGCGACTGGATGAGGTCCTCCATCTCCTGCATACGCTGCCCGTCGACAGGAAGACCCTTGTCGTCGTGGAGCCTCTTCAGAACGATAAATGACTTGTAATACTCGGATGCCCCATCGACGAGAGCATCCATCGCCTCATTGGCGCTTTCCAGAAGAAATCTGGAGAATTTAGGGTTGTTTAGCATATAACAAAAAAAAGGAGCCCTGCTAAACAACCCCAACGTGTGTGATTATTGCCTCAGGTCACCCTTTTGGCGGACTCCTTAAATAAAATTCAAGTTATATGTGCAGTGCTCCCAAGAGGGTACACCGACGCATTAGGATTGTTTAGCACGACAAATATATACATATTTTTTCATATCGTGCAACTTTTCTCTCATTTTATGCAAGTTTTTTTTGAAAAGGACACGCGCGAATTATATCTCTGCGTATATGCCGCATCGCCATCTGTGCATTTCTGAATCAAAAATGTACCGAGTTCATTATTCTTGGAGGATTCAAAAAGAGCCTTCTCATAGCTCTCGTAATCCCCTAATACATTACAACCCTTGATAACAAGAAATCGATGGTTATATTTCTTGGCCAGTTCATCCTGATTGTCAAGATAATATTGAAATTCCATTTCAAGCATATCAGCTGAAGTATTTCTTCTTCGGCACATTGAAAAGGAAAGCCTCTCGGGCAGCCATATATTCATTCCTTTCATCCAGGGCGCGCTCCAGCTGGGCGAGCGACTTCCTGATACGTTCCTTAGTCTCTTTTTTCATATTCGTATGTGTTTGGTTCTGTAAAGGTACGAAAAACCCCGGAACCTCACGGCCCGGGGCTACCAAAAACACATATACTTAGGCCTAACAACCAGAGTATTCTTTCGTGGCATCGAAACACGGACAGGCCTTTATCCATTCGCACGGTTCGATGACACCATCACCGTCCAGATCTGGGGAATAATCCCTATGTCCGGCCACCTTCGTGACCGTAGGGATGGCCGCCTTCAGGGCCTTGACCAGGAACAGCAGCGACTCCTTCTGCTCCGGAGTCCTGGTGTCCTTGCTCTCACGCTCCCTGGACAGTCCGCCGATGTAGCAGATTCCGATGGAATTGCTGTTGTGGCCGGAGACGTGCGCACCGACCTCGGCCAGAGGACGGCCGGGCTCGATATTCCCGTCCAGCTGCACGACGAAATGATATCCTATCTTGCGGAAACCCCTGCTCTTGTGCCAGACATCGATGTCACGTGCGGAAAAATTCTTTCCCTCGATGGTGGCCGAACAGTGGATGATGATGTCAGTGATCTTGCGCGGAACCGGCAGACTCCCGTCGATATACCGCTTTGCTTCTTCCCTTGTCATAATCTACACTATATCTATACCGTATATGTCAAACGCCATACTCCATCCCTGTGAGGCGGCAAGAGCCTTCGATGAGAAAACCGTCAGCGTGGCAGGGTAGTCCATCCAAGCGATACCACGCTTCAGGTCATCATCATTCCTCATAACACGGCGTATGGAGGATAAAATCTCAAGACATCTGTCCTGCGTAATGGCCGCGCCCACCAGGTCAGCCGAGTCCGGAACAGGGCAGGCCACCGTAACGGCCACATGAAAGCGGTCATCCTTGCGGTCGCTGGTCGCATCGATGGTGCTGGACACCCTGTCATACTCCACGAAGAGGTATATGCCGGTCACGGAAGTGATGACGGTGGCAAGCTTGTCCGCATCGGTACCGAAGATGAAGTCGGTGATGCCGTCCTGCACCCTGTCCGCCCCGGATGAGAGCACCTCGTCCATCAGCGCCCTGTATTGCTTTCCGTCCGGTGCCCTGAACGTCCTCCTGAGGGCGTCCTTCGGCACGAACGCCGCAAAGTATTTGAAAATGTCAAGTATGATCATATCATTCCTCCTCTTCAGTTATGCTTGTGAACGGCAGCACCTGCTCGACGGAAAGATTAAGCTTGTCGGCAATCTTGCCCGGCTTCATCCCCGAGCCCTGAAGGGTGTGGATACTGTCCACCGTCTGCTGGACCATCGCAGAGAGGAACGAGTGCACATCCATCCTGGACACCGCATCGAAATCCCCATATCCGGCCTTCGTCAATGCGAAGATGCCGCTGTTGCTTCCGACCGGATTCGCCTCCGCCTTCTGCCCGGCCTTCCTGAACACCAGCGAATAGCTCTCATCCCTACGGATGGATTCCAGGATTCCCCTGAAATTATACATCACCGCTATCCTCTCATACACGCTGAAACCGCACTTTCCTGAATACAGAAGCCTCACGAGCGGGTCAAGCACTTCAAGCGCCTCGTCCTCCCTGTATGCGCGGACATATCCGCTCTGAAGATTTACCAGACTGATGCCGGCCGTATACTGGGCTGCCGTGAGAGTGCAGTCTATCACTCCGGCCTTGTCGGTCTCATATCTGTATCCGTCAGACGACGGGAAGAGATTCCTCTTCATCTCGATGTCGATGTACGCCGTCTCGCTTCCGTCGCTGTTCGCCACAAGCCTGTACGGGAACGTCAGAAGCCCGGACAGAGTGAAGAAGTTCACGCCGAGAAAATCCGTCAGGCGGGTGGAAGGAATGTCAATGCAGAGACAAGCGGCCACAATCTCAATTTTGAATGTCTCAAAATCAGTGTACCCGTTCTCGAAGTTCCACATCGCTTTCGAAAGCCTCACGAACGTAGGCGCGTCACACTCCTCCCATTTGGAAGGAACCGCGTATGTATGATTGTTTATTTTCAGCTTGATCATAGCACTGAATAAAATTTCTGGTCCTCTGTCTGGTCACTTCCAAAACTCGATTTTCCGCCTCCCACAGCCTTCAGGCGCTCGATTGACGACATCAATGAGGTATATTTGGCCATAAACTGGTTATACAGATTGGCCCTTTGCTGGGGGTTGCTCGATTTGGAATATTCGTGGCTGTCGTCGTACCGGATGGCACGAGGAAGCTCCGTCACGTCGAACTGCATCACAGCCAGCGCCATCACCTTATAGCACAGCGCCTGCTTGGCCAGTTCCATAATCCTCTCGGGAACATCGGAAGGAAGTGCCGGAAGAATCTCCTGCCCCCAGGTCTGGCGGACGAGATACAGAACTTTGTGAAAAAACAGTGAACTTTTCCCTATGCCGAAATAAAAATCAAACTCAGAGGCGCTCTTCACCGGGAGAGCCATCCGTCCCTTATATTCGGAAGTCTCCTGCCACCCTCCGGTCTGAGGATTCGCATCGAGCCAGTCCAGCAGCCTGTCCATTGCAGCCCAGTACGATTCCAGATGGTGAGACTTCATCTCCTCGTGCTGGTACTTGTACATCGATGCGTCGGAGCCGTTCTTCTTGCTCGTGGCGAAGATCTGATACTTGTATGATGCCTTGCAGGCGACGGCCGTCTTCAGGAGGTCAACCGGCTCTTCCTGCCCGCCGTCAAGGACGGCATCGAACACGCTCTGGGAGATGATTCCGGCCACATCATGCACCGCCGTCCTGATGGACGGCATAAGCTGGCCGATGGAAGTGTCGGCAATCATACCGTCACTGTATTTCTGGAATTCCCCGAGGTCAGGGAAGATTTCTGCTGCTGTCATACTATTGCTCATTTTGGTTGGCCATCCTGTTGGCCGGTGACACATCCTCCTGGCGCTGCACTGCAGGACGGTGGAATCCGATGCGGATACCATCGGCATACTTCTCTGGGAAGTTCAGTGCAATCGCCTCGTTCAGGTCGGCACAGACGACGCTGTCCGGGATTGCCTGCTGCGTCAGATATATGATATAGTTGTAATACGCGTCGGAGCCTGACTTGCTGATGGTGCCGTCGGAGGTTATATTCGAAATCGACGGGTCAATGCCCTTGGCGGACAGCAGCACCATGTCGGCACGTTTGTCCACGGAAATCAACGCCTCGATATATTCCTTGTACTTCTGGGGAATCTCCTCGATCTTCCACTGCTCGATGTCCCCGTTCTCGTTCATGAACGAGCGGGTCGCATAGGTCTTCCCCTGGTTCTTGCCGCGGCCGGCAAGGAAAGACGTGAGGTTGCGCAGCTCCAGGTTCACATACTTGTCAAGCAGCATTTCGCTGTATTCCGTACCTATCTCCAGAGTCTCGCTCCCCACCTTCACGGTGATGAGCTCGCCATCCTTGGCGCCGCCGGCCTTTTTCTCCGCATTCATCTGGCAGAGCTCTTCAAGAGCTTCCTTCTTGGCATTGTACCAGGCATTCGGGATGATGATGTGATGACGCGCGGAAAGGGCATTCTCCAGGAACGAGTTGATGTAATACGGAGTTGCATTACAACCTATAATCCATTGACGCACACCGTTGAAGAATACATTGGTGGCATAGATGTCATTGTCATAGTCCGCATTGCGGCTGTATGAGATGGCACCGTTGCATTGCAAAGGTTTGACAGGGTTGAATTTCGGATATACGTCGTAATTGTTCGTGGATGTCGTCCGCCCCCAATTGCCTACAAGCACGCAATCGAAATCCATCTGCACGGCATCCGTCTTGCGGGAGATGTCCTTGGCTGTGGCAAGTCTGGCACGCAGTTCAGATATGTGCCTCAAACCTGCCACAGGAAGCGTTCCGGGAACATGTGCCATAGTGCCGCGGGTAAGCTGCCACTGGCTGAAGATGCCCTCGCTGTAATAGTAGGAGCGTATGCACTTGATGAGATATTCCTTGTAAGAATCCGGAAGGCCGTTGCGCTTCCAGCCTTCAAGCCACGCCTGCACCTCCGGATCCCGAATGTATCTGCGGCTGACAGTGCCGTCATCGCCTGTCTCCTCCCGGAAGAGCATCGGGCCGGTTCCGTACAGGATGGCCACCTGCTTCTCGATGAGGGATGGCAGGAGACGGTTCCCCTTGATGAGAGCGGCACACACGTCTGGATCATCATTGTTCACCCCTGCCGGCCAATAATAATATGCGCCCATCCTTCTTGCGGAAAGGGCCGCCTGACCGTCAGATTCGGTTCCGCGCCCGCTCCCCGTCAAGGATGCCGCCGGCTCCGCTTCTCCGATCTGGTATGTGAGGGCATAACCGTGCCCCGTGTATGTGCCGAACTTAATCATACCACTTCACTCTATATAGTTTGTTGTCCTCATCGCTGAATCCTATCGCCCTGATGAGCGCCCTGTAGCAGGAACGCGGCTGGCCGTCAGACGTGAGGAAGAGAAAATAATTCTTGCCGTCGATGTCGAATTTGTCGTGAGGCAGCGGCTTGCGCATCGTGCATCCTGAGAACATCTTCAGAGGCACGGAAGAAGCGCCCGGCTTCTTCGTCCTTGAGTACGGGAAGAATGCCAGGTTGAATGTTCCGCCGGCCTTTGACAGGACCTCGGCCTTTTGTAATGCAACACTGCCCTTTATAGTATCCATCGCTTTGAATTTGACACGAAGGTAGCCCTTCAGAAGGCGCCGGCAAAGGACAGAATCCGTCATATTTCAGTCGTTTTGCCACCTTGCATTACAAACCCAAAACTTAGCGGCGCCGCGCTTTTCTTCCGCAGATTTTCAGAAAAGGCCCCAAATTTTTCAGTCAACTCGCTGATACCCAGCCGAATGACCATTTTCAGAATAACACAAACCCCCAACTTTAGCCCGAAAAATTGGAAGAAATGCCCCCTGCAGAGGTATAATTTCGCACTCCAGGGAAGTATTTTTCGAATAAACCCCACACCAGATACGTCAAAGCTGACGGAATCTGAGGCGTCAATCCGGCCTGCAGATCGATGCGGACCTTAACCTCCGGAGACTTGTCCAGCTCGACCGGAGTGGACCCGACAATCTTCTTGCAACAGTACATTGCCGACACGAGATTCGGGCACTCGTTCGAGTCAATCCGGATGCGCGGAACATTTCGCTCAGACTCTGCAAGAAGTCTCTTCCAAAGTCTGTAATGCTGCCAATGATAGATGGTGGCTTGGCCGAGGTTCATCAGTTTCACGCGCCACCCATACCGCTCCAGCGCCTTCTTGAGTTTCTTTGCATCAGTCTCCGCATCACGCTCATACTGCTTGTTGCGTTTGTTTCCGGCGCGGTCGTAATACAAATCTATCATCTTGAGTCTGGCCGCATCCGAATAATAGGCATTGATTTGTCTTGCAAGATCTTCCGCATCCTCCGGCGGATAGACGAAAAACTCCTTCATCACCCTCAGGGCGTTGGCCTTCCTGTCCATCTGGCCGCTCACCACTGAAGAGAAACTGCCTGGATCGTAGCCGAGCAGCAGCTTCTGGGCAGGTTCGTAATACTTCAGATGGTCTGCAGTGACGGTGAAAGACTCCTTCAGGTTCAGCTTGTCAATGACTTCATACTTGTAGCTGTCGCTGAAGGTGTGCTTCTCCTCATCCCACAGCTCGAAGAACAGGTTGTCACGGTTCCTGTCGCCGATGGAACAGATGGATGACAGGAACTCGCCCATGTCCAGGATCTCCTTCTGGGTGCGGAAGTAATCAAGCCCGAGCACATCACGGTTCACGAAGGTCGATGCGCGGATGAAAAACGTGCATCGTTTGCGGAGCTGTGACAGAAGCGGCCCCCATTTGGCGATTTTAGCCTCCGAAATGCGGGTTTTCACGCCATTGCGAAGATTCACCTCACAGTCATTGAGCATCAGCGAGAGCGTCACGATATCGGCCACGAGCTGAGGGTCCACCTCCTTCTCGTAGTCCATGAACCAGTTGTTTTCACCGATGGAGACGCGCCCGATGTCAGACACGCCTGTAATGCCACCGTGGAGATGAGACTTGAAGGCATCCGAGCAGGAACCGATGCGGGATGTACGGATGGCCGGGATGATTCGCGTCCTGACCTTCTCGCCGTCACTGTATTTCATCTCCTCCAGGAAGGCGTGGACGATGCTTCGGCCGGCGATGGAGTCGGCCCTGTCCACGGCCACCGCCTGAAGGACAGAGCCGTTGGCGAACACGATGGTACGCTCCGGATACAGGAGCGGATACCTCGGGGCCTGGAAGTGCTTGGGAAGATCCTTCTCCCCGACCACGTAATCCCATCCCTCTATAAGCGTCGGGCGCTCCGTCCCGTCCGGCATCTTGACCTCGGACCGGAAGGATTCCAGGATGGTCGGGATGACGTTGGTGAAGAGCGCCACGAATGATTTGTGTGAAATGATGGATGTTTCCCTCGGCATCTCCTGGGCAACCCTCAGAATGCGACGTGTAGAGATATGCGAGGTCTTACCGCCGCCTCGGCCGATGACGGCGAAGAGCTTGTTCGGGTCAATGATGTTCACGAGTGCCTGCACCCTGTTCTGATACATCTCGATGTAGTCAGGGGCGCTATTGTTCGTCTGCTGTGTTTCCATTGTCAGTGATGTCTGGTGATATGTTGGCGTCCAGAAGCAGCCTCTTCTTCTCCGCCTCAGTAGTTTCAAGCCCGAGGATCAGTTCCTTGTACTGGGCATCCTCGGCACGCTTGGCTATGTCCATAAGCTTCTGCGACTGGTAGCCGAGATCCTCCGGCTTGACATTGATGTTGACCAGATAGACAGGCGGCTGCCACTGGTGATTTTCCTGCTCCCTCTGCTTGGTTCTCAGTTCGTGCGCCTTGTCGAGCGCCGCCTTGGCCGTGGCCAGCTTGTCGGCCTTGATGGCCACCCTCGCGAGGTCGTCATAGGCGTCGGCATACTTCAGATCCCAGGCACGGGCGGAAATGCCGTCGTCCTGGTAGAAATACTCCAGAGCGTCACGGTAGATCTCCCGCGCCTGTGCGATGGTAAGCGACGGCCACTCCTTCCTCAGGCTCTCGACGGCCCTGGAATAGTTGTGCTTGTGGTAGTGGAAGAGCCTCGACATACTGTCCAGCTGGAGGATGTACGTCTGCATATCTGCGACAATGACATCCGACTTCCTGTGCTGAAGGAAGAACTGGATGTCATCCGCCTTGTAACTCTCAAGTAGTGCCAATCTGTCTATCATACGTCAAACAATTCTTTCTTAACATTGTCCACCCCGCGCCTCCAGGTGAGTTTCGCGTCAAGTTCAAGCGCGTCGATGTCCCCGGCCGCGGCCATCTCCGTCAATGCCGCCTCCATATCGTCCTCCCTGTGGGAACGGGATATGAGATACTCCTTATGGAGAGGGTGCTTCTTCGAGCAGATGTCCATCAGAAATTCAAGCCGTTCCCGGCCCACGAGGTTCATCCTTTCCGCTATCTGGACCGGATAGAGCCCGATTACCGCCAAGTCCTTCACCCTTGCGACAAATTCCTCGTCATACGTCCTGATTTCCATTTCATTTTCCTTTTACGAATTCATCGAACACATCCTTGAAGACCTGCAGGAGCGCCTGGAATTTCTCCAGATTGGTCTTGGCCTTCTCCTTCTTCTCCCCGGCCAGCTTGGGGCTGTTCACCTGCGAGCTGTACCGCGATATGTTCAGTTCCACGTTCTTCCTCTCCTGGAAGTATTCCTCCGGGTTCCGCCTGAGGATGTCGAAAATACGCGAGCGCTCATCCCTGGAGGAGATGAACGGATGCTTGCCGAGGAATTTCCCTGTATTGTTGAAGCTCCGGAGTTCATTGAAGCACATCTCCAGCCTTGCGGCCAGCCTGACGATGTCGGCCAGAGTATCGAAATCCGTGATTTCGCCCTGCGTGATGGCCTCCAGGCGCTTCAGTTCAGACCAGCAGTTGATCCGGTCGGTGAAGATGCTGTCCGCCATTCTGACCATAGGGTTGTCGAGCTGGCGCCACGGAATGTCCGGATACTGCTCGAACTTCGAGATTTTGGCCTGTTTCGGGGCCGGTGGCGGCACTTTGGCAACCGTTGCGGCCGGTTGACCTCCGGAAGCCGCGGGAGTCTCACAGGCGGCCTGAATTTCCTCGGACGTGAAATGGTCAAGAAGAACATAGACCATAGACACGGCCAGGGCCAAACGGTCCTTCATTATCGTTCCTGCAGCAGGCAGCCCTCTCGATGAAAGGAGGCGGCGGTATGTTTCTATTTTGGACGGCTGGGCGATTGCCTTGGATATTGATCTCTTTTGCTGGAAAGTGTACATATCAGTCAGTTTTATAATAAAACAGGGCCGTCAATGGCGGCCCTGATGTCAAGCGACGGGAGACTATGCTGCGACAGGATCCTCGACGGTTCCAAGATATTCAAGCGGCTGGAACGGGAACGGGCTGTTGAATGTCACGTCACAGCTGGCGTTGTCCGAATTCTTCCTCTTGTCGTGATCCGTGAAGAAGTATGGGCAGCGTGGGCGTCCGTAGATGTACTTCTTCCCGCTAATCCTATCCTCCGTAACGATGTAGAAGCCCTTGCCGTGGAAGTTCTCGATAAAGTTGTCGATTTCCGGCCTATCCCCAGCCAGAGTTCCCGACAGAGTGTTTGTCACTTCCGTAGTCACGTCGCCATTGCTACCCTGTGAGGTGGCGGCAGCCGTGAACTTGGCAAAGTCGAAATGTGCGATGGCCGCGCCTTGCTTGAGCGTCAGGGCTGCCATCGTGCGCGCTTCGTCGGAAACTGTTATCTCAGGCTCCTTGGTGAGGTCCACATCGTCCTCCAGAATGAGGTGGATTCTGTTGTATATCCTCTTGCCAGCGGATTCCAAATCCGAAACGGCGTTGATATTAGGTACTTTAATCATAATCGTATGGTATTAAAGGGGGCCGGAGCCCCCGATGACTAACCGCGTGATACTTCGAAGAACTTGCCCTTAGTGGCATCGTAATGCACGTAAATGTAATCTCCGACAGCCGCAGGGGTCCAAGCCTCTACCTCGCTGAACTTGCCGGATTTCTCGATCTTCGTCGCGTTGGTGAGGTCTCCGCACTCGATACGGTAAACCACGCCTACCTTGGCATTGACAATATCGGTGAGAACTGTCGCCTTGGTGTTGGCCGAAGTCCTGATGAGGAATCCGAGGTCTTCGAGCTCCGCGCCCTCCGTATCCACGGTGGTGGCGTCTGCAGCGGCCGTGATGGACGGGAGGTTGAAGAAAAGGTACTGCTCGCGCGCCTTGTTGGCCTTGAGGTCAGCCTTGCTCTTGAAGTGACGGCCTGCGAACCCGACAGATGAGCCCTCCATCCAGTAAGAGTATGCAATCACCTCCTCAAGGTGGCGTTCGAACATTGTCTTGTACTCTTCGCCAGGCACGTTCTGCAGCAATTCGATATTGCCCGGGATGGTAGCGAAGATGAGCTTGAGATCGCCCATGGCCGGAACCCATCTGATAGCCATATTGTAGTTAGGAACCACATCCTTCGTACCGGTGTAATCGGTATTCTTGCCATACTTGTTGCTATACCACTCCATATACATCGGCTGATGGGCGGCATTGGCATAGATGACGAAGCGCTTAAAGTCGTTCGGGCGACGGATAGAAATCTTCTTGGCGAAGAACTGGAAGACGTCACCGATGTTGCTTGCGTCGTAGTCAGCAAGTTCCTCATCGTCGAACGGAAGCGCCTTGTTGCTGTCGTAGAGGCTAAGGATACGGTAAATGACACCTGTGGAACCGAGGATGGCCGGTCCGGACTCACCCTTGACCGGCTTCACATAGCAGCCGCGGATCGAACGCTCGATGCGCTCGGAATTGATCTTCTCGGCGAGGTTGAGTATGAGCCATTCGAGAAGGGTCCATTTTACAGGATCCGAGCCTTCGCGGTTCAGGTAGTTCAGATAAGCGGTCTCGAGAGCGGACATATCCTCGAAACGAACCTTGGACATGACCTTGTCGACAATAGCTTTCTCCGGCTGGAAGTCCACATTCCCCTTATATACCTCACCTGACTGGTATGCTTGGGACACCTCGTCGAAGAGGACGTTGGTGATAACCTGTCCGGACTGGACATTGCTTACGGTGTTGAACAGACCTGCAAGCGAAGGGTAGGACACGATTCTCGCGATCACCATATCCTGACGGATAGTGAACTGGCGGGTACCGATTTCAGTGTCAGACGACAGCTGGGAGATGTCCACCTTTGCCTGCTTCAGGAGATTGAGTTTGCCTGAAGCGCGGAGTTCCCCGTATCTCTCAGAGAGTTTCTCCGCATAAGATATCGCATCGGTTTCGAGGACCTTGCGGTCGTTCTCTGTAGGATTTCCATCTATGCGGCCATTGATGAGAATCGAATTGTAACGGCGTGACGCCGCGAAGAAAGGGTTCTGGATGCCGAAAGCATACTCTTTTGTGTGCATACCGGTAGCGGACGGGGCGTCGGCCACGGTTGCGACCGGTTTCATCTCTGCTCCCTGCTTTGAGAGCTTCTCGATGGTGGCGTTGGCGGTGACGACCTCACCCTTGAGTTCCTTGACACTTGCAAGGATCTGGGCAAGTCCGTCCGGGGTGCCCTCAGTTCCGGCCTCTACGCCAGTGATGCCGGCAAGCTCGGCCAATGTCCTCGTGAATGCCTCAGACTGGGCGCTCTGCTCAGTCTGATAATTTGCAAAGTCATTAGCGAATGCCCCTGCACCATGCGCCTTGTTGTAGGCCTCGATGAGAGCGGCCTGGTCTTCCTTGGTCAGCTCCTTGCGGTCAAATTTGTCTTTGAGGCCGGCCGATACGACCACCCCAAGCAGATTTGTTAAAAATTTACGCATTGTTAGAAATTTAATTTGTTGATATCTACGGATGGACTTGTTTCTTTCTGTCCTGCCTCAGCCCTGAGCAGTTCCAGGACCTCGTCGAGGGAGTTCTGCCCGTCGATGAGTCCGGCCGCAAGTGCGTCGGCGCTGTAATAGAGCTCGCCCTGCTGCGCCTCCTCAGTGAGTGACGGGCGTGAGGACTTCACGTCGTCGATGAACTGGAGCGCCATCGGGTCGAGGAACCTCTTCACGAACTCGTCCGGATGCCCGTCGAGGACATCGCGCTGGACCTTGTTCTTCAGAGGCGAGTAATTGCTGTAAAGCGTGATCTCCTTGAGGCCTGCCTTCTCCAGCATCTCCCTGTCATCGTATGCAGTGCTGACGATGCCGATGGAACCGACCTCGGAAAAAATTGATGAAGCGAACACCTTGTCGGCAGCGGCACCGATATAGTAGCCTGCCGAGGCCGCCACCGATTCCACGAGCGCATACACGGGCTTCTTCAGGGCCTTGACGGCCAGAAAAGCCTCATGCAGTCCGAATGCTTCACCGCCGCAGCTGTCGATATGGATGAGATGGGCACTGATGGCAGGGTTCTCGTCCGCCGCCTTGATGTCAGCGATGAACTGCTTTGTCGAGAAGCGCCACCATGATTGGTATGATATGCTGCCGAAAACAGGATGATAGGCGATGGATCCGTCAGGTATGTCGGCATCGCTGAACTCGGACGGGTAGCAGAGCTCCGTATCCGGAGGCACGGCCACGCATTCCTTGTATGCCTTTTTCCCGTCGTCAGTAACGAGCACGAGATGCGATGCCTCAGCGTGCTGGGGCACCGTCGCAAGAAAGAGTATTTTGAATTCCTGCTGTGTCATAATTTGAATTTTCAGCAAATTTTTGCACTGCAGGGCACTTCAGGTAGGACAGAACGACTATAAGACAAGCGGAGAGGCCGAGTCGAAAGATGTTTCGAGCTTCAGGGCACCGGTGAACGGGGTCACCTTCAGGCGCGGCGCGCACGATGCCGTACCGATGAGGCGGAGACTTCCATCAGACATATAGAACGCAACGTACATCCTGCGTCCGTCGTAGCCGAGCAGGTCCCCCTCCAGTGTGGAAAGCGACAGCTCCTGTCGATACGACAGCCCCGACTCGCTCTCCTCGGGCGTCTGCTCGAAAGAAATCTGGCCGGATGCCTGGAATTCCACCGAACCGACAGGAAGAAAGTTCAGCGGCTGGAACCGGATATAATCCCGGATGAGTTCCGGGTCGATGAGCGCAAAATGCGAGGTGATGGTTGTTGTCATTTTATCAATTTTATGGCCCGTTTCAGCCCCGAAAATCTGGGACCTCTCGGGAGTTATATTTTATTAGAAATCACTATTTTCCACGGGTATCGCACGGGTATTTTGGTGCTTCTTCCGGAAACGGAACCAATCCTTTCGGAGCATCTCGTATGTGATGTTGTCCATCGAGATATTGTAAAGCTCGCAGAAGGAGTAGATGGCATCGCGGATGGTAAGCCCGGGGCTGTTGCCGAGAGCCCCTGCCATATAGCTCCGATATGTGAGCTTGAATGTGTGCATCAGGTGAGACGCCACCGCCTCCTGACCCTGTGGGTTCAGGTAGTTCCGCCAGAGGGTGTCCACTACGAACTCAGGATTCGGACGGCGCTTGCCAGGATCCACCTTGTAGGAGTTCTTGTTGTACTGGCGTCGATGAGATCGGAACAGGGCGATACGGATGCAATCATCGGTTCCCGCTACCGGCACAGGCTTGTAATCACTCGGCACCAGGTCGAGGTGCATCTTCACTATGCCCCACAACTTGGATTCCCGGCCGGGGGTTATGATGTCCGATCCGTCGTTGACGCTCAGGATATATTCCCTCAAGCAAGGAAGCACCTTCACCGATGCCGTCTGTATGTCGTGAATTGATTCCATTGACCGCAAATTTATCGTGATTTTCCGTCCCCGGGTGGGACTGTGACGCGTTTACAAAGATACGAAATTTTATGCTGCCGGGGGCTTGTTTCCCCGCCTTCTCCGAAGCCCAATTCCGAGACACACTTGTGCAAATATCGGTTTTTTACAGAACTTCAGAACTGACGGGGTTAACTTGCTGATTTTCAATGCCTTTTTCAGCACTCTTCTACAGTGCTGGCTTTCAGTTCTGAACAAAAGTGCTTCAGAACTGATTAGTGCTGAAAGAGTGCTGACCAATTCCACTGACACTCAATGCGTTGCAAAGGTCAGTTCTAAAGTTCAGTATATATATACTTTTTATATAAGTCTCTCTATATTATAAAAAAATAAAATATATAAATGGGTGCTACTCGCTGATTTCCACTATGTTAAGTCCAGTAGTTCTATTTTTCTTTTTGATAAAAATGGGTTGGGGAAACGGGGAAGGGACCGCCTTCAGAACTGAAAAGTCAGCACTCTTCCAGTTCTGATAAACAGAACTGAGAGCGAAAATGAATGAAAATCGGTCTATTTTTCGCCGTTTTTACCTCTGTTGATGCTTTTATCAGCCTCGAAATCTACACTCTTCAGAGAGCCTCTGTGAAGGCGAAAAATAGGTATTATAATAACAAAACCCGGAAGCCTCTCGGCTCTCGGGTTTTGAATCCGTGCGGACTTTCCGCTTATATCGATGGAAGTGTCAATTCACGGCCGTGGCCGCCTTCTTGAGTTCCGGCTGGGCATTGACACGGGCGATGAAGTTCATCAGCGCTGTGGCCGCCCCTTTGCCCCTGGCGACGGCGCTCTGCTTGACTCCGGAGTCGAGACGGCAATAGGCCCAGATCCGGCACCTGCCCCAGCCGTCCGTCCTGGCGTGGACACATTTGAGGTTCGGGAAGAGAGTTCTGACTGCTGCAGCGGCCGCTTCGGCCTGCTGACGGTTGATTTGTTGTGTATTGGACATAATTAACACTATAAATGACAAATGCCTCGCGTACAGGGTTGTCCAACACACAACATCTCTGCCGTATATTTACGCCAAGTTTCCCGGGCGTGACCCATCGCGAGGCAATCGTCTATATTTCTGTATGGATTATCGTTTCCGGCCAGAAGAAATAGATGAGTTATATGTTGGACACCACAAATATAAGACATTTTTTTCATTTCGTGCAAGTTTTTTCGATTCCGGAATAAAAAAAAGGGGACGGCGTTCCTGCCATCCCTCTCAAACTTATGTTCTCTGTCGTATTTATCGATGTTCCCTTTTCATTATGCAATAGACTTCACCATACAGGTCGCCTTCGATAGTATAAGGGGTCCCGTGCTGGATGTCATTCGATGGACCTAATTTGCTTGTCCATTTGCCGTTGTTCAATTGGCGTGCGGCATGAGTGCATTCAGTTGTTCCAGCCTTTACATAAAGGGCTATTTTCCTGTAGCCCTTCTCGAAACTGCAATCTTCGCAAAGAGAGTACCCGGTCTTCTCGAAAGCCTTAATGAAAGCAGAAACGTCCGTGCTGTCTTCTACGCCGTCCGGCCAATAGTGAAACCCGTCACAATTTTTGAATTCCTGCCCTCCCGGCCACATCCACCTGTCATTGTGGTGATATGCCCAAGCTATGCAGTTATAGTCCCGGTTCTGAGGACTGGTCACCTTAAAGTCCACGTCATCCTTCAGTTTAGGAAACCAATTCTTTATCTGAATTTCTTCACCCATAACTTGCAAGCTTCAGTAATTGTCGTGTTTGGATTATTGGAAATTTTCGCGTTGAAAATAAAATTCAACGCCCAAACAAGAGTGGAAGGCTCCTTGTCAATGGTGTTGACAATAAACGGAACGGCATCATACCCCATTGCGACGATTGCCTGAAAATCTTTCTGGTTGACCATGGCCTTTGCTGAAGAAAGGAACGCCGTCTGCTGTTTCCACGAACTGTACAGAACATCGAAACGCATCTTCAGCCTCTGGTAAGCGTCTTCCTTGTTGTCCGCCAAATCGATATATTTAGCTGTCCTATGGCTTGTAAGCACTGATGTAATCTCGCTGTACTGGTCAATATCAGCATAAGCTGCCGGATTCGCCATTGCAAGTCCTGCAGCTATCGTAAGCGGTCTAAGTGTATGACTAATCAATCCAAGTTGCATATTCCTATCAGTTTATCGGTAACATTCCCAAAGAATATCTGGTTCTTGATCCTGCGGAGGTTGGCCAAGACTTCAGATATGGAGTCAATGTCAAAAATCAGATTGCTCTGATCCAGGACGTCAATGTCAAAAATATAGTTGTTTTTGTCCGAAATCTTGTTGAATTCCTGCTTCACTATCGAGTAGATATTCTCATCCACAGGGAGCGTCATATTGAACGAGAACTGGGCCAGAGGATACGGGACAGCATCCGGATCCGACGCGGAAATCGTCGTCTTGAAATAATCAATCGGATTTTCGAAATCTTCAATCACAAAGCGGTTGATGAACCTTATTGACGTCCTTGTCATCATGTGCCCGCCCAATGCTCTGGAGAACAGCTCAAGATATGTTTTGACGCTGTCTAAGAAGGATTCCCAGCCATTATACGGGTGTTCTTCAATATACGTCAAGACCCCTTCCTTTATCTCGACCCTGCTTCTTTGGTCCACGCTCGTATAAAGGTAACCGGCCACTTTAGTCCTCGATGTCCCCGTAACCTGGGAGACTCCGATAGTTATCTTCGTGTTCGGAAAGTTAACTTCAGCCGATACACTTTCGTGCCTTATGGGAAGCTTCTTTCTTATTTCGCTGTCGTTGGATATCAAATCGGCGAGGGCTGATTCACCCATGTCGAATTTCAACTGGAATAAAGCAACATCTACTGGAGGATGCTTCAAAACTGGCCATTTCTTTTCCATAATACAAGCAATTGCCGCAAAAATATATTGCATCAGGCTCGGCAAATATACGGGTTTTTTCTCATTTTATGCAACTTTTATAGTTGCGGGGAAAATAAAAAGCCCCCGGATTGCTCCGAGGGCCGTGGCCAGAGCCTCCTTCTGGCCGGATGTAATCAAAAACAAAAGATTTAAGGAGGCGTTATAATTTGTCAGCAGCGGCCCGAAGCCTATCGGCAAGGTCACAGAACGCCCCTCTCAGCTGTTCTAACTCCTCAGGGGTGAAGTCCGTCTCTTTGCCATTCCCATCCACTCCATCAAGTTTGTGATATAGCCACGAACCGGATTTGCCGAAATACTTCCTTGCGAGGCTTCCGACGTTGATGTCAAGAAGTAACTCGATATTTTCCTGTTTAATTCTTGTACCCTTCATATTGCGTGTTTTTTAAGGGAGGCCCGAAGGCCTCCGTTTTCAGTTCTCGTCGTACATCAGTTCCTCAAGAAGTTTGAAAATCAACCATTGGAACTCGGTCTCTTTTTCCATTCGGCCTTTGGCCTTTCTGAAGTTTCTGATTACCTCGATCAGTTCCTTCTCTTTTTCTGTTAAACGTGTCATAAACCTTTTGTTTTTTTGATTACGATACAAAGATAGTACGAATTTTCGTATTATGCAAGCATTCAGGCATTTATTTTCAAAAAATCTGCATTTTTTACGAAAAAAGCCACCGGATTTCTCCGGTGGCCAGGCTATCAAGATGATTGCTACCAAACAAATCAGGAAATGACAGCCAATTTCTGCCTGATGGCGCGGATGCCATCAGTGATTTTGCGTTGCATACTCGGGCGAGGATTGCGCCATCCGTTTGCATAGTGGCTGAGTTGCTGTATATTTATGCCCGTAGCATCAGCCAACGCTTTCCGTGTTATAAACGCCTCTGAATATCTAAGCTGAGCCCGAGTTGTCAGGTGCCATTCCGGCTCCCATTCCCCGGCAAATTCCTCAGGAACGATATCCCCGTCCTCCTTCATCCATTCGATATGCTGCTTGAGGGCATCGAGCATATCCGCTTTGACTGCATCCAGTGTTTTGCCTGTAGCAATGCAGGCGATGTCCTCATTCTCTGGACATGAGGCATAATTATGCCCATCCCAGTCAATTTTAATTCCTACTTTGCACGCCATAATGTAATTATCTTTTTTGGTTTTGGCAGGGTGGTTATTTCCACCCCGCCTGTTTGAAAATGCTGTTCAATAACTCTTGGCTCAATGTATCACTGGGCTTTCCTCTCACTGTGACCTTTCCTGCCTTACTCGGGTGAGTGAACTGCCTGTGGTCGCCTTTCCAATTCTTGATTTGCCATCCGTCCTGTTCGAGGAGCTTGATGATTTGACTTACTTTGTACCTTTTCATTTCCTTATTGCTTGGCACTACAAAGATATACATTTTTATATCAATTACAAACTATTTAATAGAAATTTTACCACTATTTACATTTATCGATGTGGCCGACGTTGCGTGCCAGGATTTCGGGCTTACTATATTCCTGTGCCTTATGGACGCGGTTGAAATGCGACTGCAGGGCGATGGCCACATCGTGGCTGAATTCCCCGTTCCTGACATAAATCTCTACTCCATTGAAACGAATGGACATGGAAGACGCGCGCCTGACGGCTTCCACGATGATTCTTTCATTCCTGGTTATCATCTTATTTCCTCCGAATAGCACAGGACGACATCGCCGACGACGAAATCTCCCGTGTTGTTATACTTCTGATGCAGATAGGACGCCCTGCAGTTGTACGGCAAGCCGTTAATTTTGCCTTCCTCGTTGAGAACCATAACTGTTTTCCCATCGAGAGGCACGACCTCGATATAGCCATCAACAAGCGTCTGCAACTCTTCGAGGTCGAATCTGCTCCCTTTATGCAGCGCCTTCTTCAGCTCTCCAGACGCCATCAGGACAACAGCATTCTCCCGGTGGACAAGAAGATGCTCAGGGGTTTTCTCGACGAAGCCCTTGCGAAGAGGATAATCCTCCCCGTTTATGCGAGCCACAAGAGCCTTCGGGTGTCCGTCACGATCCAATGGACAAGACTCGTCGAGCGTATTATAGACGTATATCGCCTCATAATAGTCAGTATTACTCCCGTAATCCTGACCGTCAAGTTTTATGACATAACTGTTCATTTTTTATGTGTTTTTGGGGATTTGAAAACCTTTGCGGCCCACTGCTCATACTCCTCCGCATTGAGCGGGTTCCGCATTACCATTGTCACGGTCTTGTCAACTGTGAGATTTATTTCATCATCGATGTAGAGGATGCAGAGAATCCCGATGACCATTTCGGCAGTGCGTTCGTCCATAACCGGAAGACGCACCCATTCCCAACCCGGAAGGCTCTGGAACCAGTCACGATAAGCCTTGCGGTACTTGCTTATAAATGCGGCGTATCGTGTCCGGTAGCCAGAAATCTGCTCGGGTGTATATAGGAGATATTTTTGCCTTCCCGTCATTGTTCGATGTCAAGTAGATTCAACGGATCGAGGTCGGTAATATCCACTTCCGGAATCGGAGGTATGACCGTCCCCGTGCTGCTGTATTGCGTCTGACGGCAGGTATAGAATTCGCGCGTGCCGATGGTAAAGAACTCACAGCCGTTGCGCTTGATTGAGCGGTCGATGATGCCGTCCTTGATCTTGATATATTCGTTCTTCTCCGGGTCGAAGATCTGAGGGTTGAAGATATAGCCCTTGAGTTCGCAGTATTTGATGAGTTTCGTCTTGAAGGTCCTCGGCTGATAGTATGTCCTTCTCGACGGGCCGATATACTCCAGGAAGTTGTCATACATATCCTTTCTCGGTATGTCCACCTGATTCAGGCGCGACGGCTTGCTCGGGTCCGTCGATGGGCTGAAGTATTCGTCAGCCCAGAGGATGAATTCCTCTCCGACCTCCTGGGTGAGCTTCCTCTTCTCAAGCCTATCTCCAGGGGCAGGAATGTATCCGAAACGAAAATATACCTGGATGGCCGTGGCCACCAGATTCCAAAACAGATTCCAGTCGTGTTCATCCCATTCGTCTGAGAAGAAGTGACGGCCGAAGTCCTGTATAGGCTTATGCTTTGCATTATAGAAGTCGCTGAAGGCTATGAGCCACTGGCGGTCCTCATAGCTGTCTCCGTCGCCGGAATTGGCGTGATTCGTGGCCTGGTATATCTTCGGGGAATCAGCCCAGGCGATTGTGAAAGGACTGTGTCCCTTGGGGTTGACCGGCCAGTCGCCGCTGACGAGCGGGAAAAAGCCCTCGAAATCGAAGTCCTTCGGTGTATCGTCGAGGAATACAAGCCTCGTGCGGTTGTCCAGACCATCCCAGACGAACGGCTGAAGAGGTCCTCCGCGGAATTCCTTGCCATTCTTATAAAGTGTGTTCACGACCACTCGGCAGGCTTCTCCAAGCAGTGATTTTCCGGAACGGCCATTGCTGACGCCGACCTCTGACTGCTTCCCGTCCATTCCGATGACTGCCTTACAGATGGACTTGTCCTTCATCGATGTGACGAGATAGCCGAAAGCGGACAACTTGCTGATGAAGTGCTGTGCATTCTCAAGCTTGTCCTGCTGCGTAGGTTCAGATTTCCTCCAAGTGAAGTTCGAAGCGTTCTCCAGGAACAAGAGGAAATCGCACTTCTTGCCCGTTTCAGTGATTTCGTAGCTCCACTGGTCATCCTCGTGGCGGATCCGGATGAGTTCCGGAAGCTTGCTGACCTCGTAGTCCTTTTTCTGTGATGCCCAGATGTTATAACTGAGCTGGGTGTATGATTTTCCCTTGATATCCCCGGCATTGACTTCCCAGATGGTATTGCGGAAGAACAGGCGCTCGATACCCCTCTGAGGGACATCGAACTTACCTGTAAAATAATCCAGCATCGAGAGCGAGACCTGGCCGAAGTATTGGGCCGTGCCCTTATAGAGCATCTGACGGACACCTTTCTGGAGGGTGTCCTTGGCGAAAGCTTTGACGAAATCGGCGATCTGATGCGGCTTGACGGTCTCGACGATATTATCGGCCACATACACGAACTCATATTCGTGGTTCAATGTCTCCCATCTCCAGTATCCACGATGCTCAAGGAAATTCTTGCAGCCGTCATAATCGAAGTAACATTCCGTGGTGCCGTCTTTCTTTTTGGACTCTATCCAGAATTTTTCATCAGCTTCCACGGGCTGGGCCGACTCGAATTCCCCATTGTCATTGAACCTGTATTTGCGGCGGCCGAACGTAAATTCAGGCATATCCTTCAGCTCCGCATAATGCGCCTGGGCGAATTCCTGGGCACTATGAAGATGCCAGTCCTCCAGAAGCTTATTGTCTGGCAGCGTGGTAATTTTACGCAGATACACCCATTTGCCCTGCATCGGCTTACTGTTGCGGGCAGATTCAATGTCCTGCAGGAGTTCGTCTTCTTTCCCCTTGAGCGTATTTGACAGCAAATCATCGACGCCTTTATCCTGGGCCTCGTTCTTCATCACGTGGCCATAAAGAATCTCGATATAGATTCCGTTATTCTTCAGAGTGTCAAAATACTCTTTGAAATTCTTCACGGCATTGAAGAAACCGCGGGGTCTGGTATCGATGGGCTTGTTGACGGTAAGGGAGGACGAGAGGTCATTGCAGTCGCTGTCGAGCAGGAATATGACCTCTTCCACCTTGCAGACCTGGACCAGGCTGATGAGCTCTTCAGGGAGTTTGCCGCCTGACGCTATATTCTGTATTCCGGACACCGCCACGCTGAGGATGCCGTGCTTGGTCGCCTTCTCGGCCTTCTTCTCGCCTTCCTGGATGAACAGCCGCTTGATGGGTACCTGCTTCTGGTATAGCTCGCGGATCTTCTGAGGGTAATATATGAAAGCGGGCGCGCCATAAGGCGTGCGATACTTCATCGCTTTCCCTTCTTTCTGGTCTTTGTGCATATCTGGGTTCTGATACCTGACGCGGTAGTATTCCCTCGGCCGTTCCTCCTTGTCGTACTTGGAGATATAGGTAACCGGACGGCCGTTCAGATCGTAGTATGCGATCACGCAATCATCACCCTCGGTGATGTCGCCCTTCGGGGTCATCGTTCCGGAGAAGAACGTCGGTTCTTCCCTTGTCGTACCGTCCTCGGCCCTGACTTTTGCAGTGACGTCCGATTTGGTCAATCCGGATGCCTGGAGCATCCTCTTCCAGTAATCGTTCTTGTCTTTTGTTTTCCCCTTGATGCGAGTCGGTTCATCTTCATATTCGATGAATATGTTCAGATGCGCCGCCAGCTCCTTGATTACGTCCATAGAGTCCTTATGTCCTGCAGCCATCAGGTAATGATAAGCGTTGCGGCCTTTGACCTCGTTGCAGGCGAAGCACTTGAATCCCTTTTCTGGAGTGATTATCAGCGAATGGCTGTGACATACCGGGCACTCCGTCCTGTATGAGACGCCTTCCTTCCGGAGATCGCTGTATTGACCGACAATATCCAGCAGAACCTTGTCGTCGTTCTGCCGGTCTATTATCCTGTCATATATATCTTGTTTAATGCGTGGCATATTTAATATCTTAACAATAGTATTTCTATGTCCTCCTTCAGGGAGGTGTATTCATCGATGAGGATCGTGAACTGTCTGAAGTTCGGGTCATCCTCGTCCAATGCCTGGCGGTTGGACTCCAGCCGGGCGATGTAAGCACAGAGGGCGCTATTTATCATCCGAAGCCGCTTTTCTGTCATTTCAATCATTCCTCCCTCCTTCTTGAACGTTCGACTCTCTCGGTTCTCGATGTCCTGGATCTCGACGACCTGACTGCTTGGTCAAGATCTGCAGAGGCAATCTGAGGCGTAATGATGACCAGAAAAAGAATGGAATACAGCGTCTTCTTGAACTCTTTGATTGGGGATAGAGACTCATCCACCCCGCAGCGATGGCAGAACCACCATGCGGAAAGTTCATTGACCTTATTGAGGTAGAGTTTGGAGAAGATGTTCTCCATTGTCCTTTTTACTGTATTGAGGGATATTTCACGACCGCCGTATTTCTTTTTCAGCAGATCCGGAACTTCCTTGTATGCCGCTCCCCAAGCAACGAGCTCGGCCACCTGCTCCTCTCTGCGGGTCAGATTGTCATTCATCGCCCCAAATGTTATAAATTCCGAATCTCTGGAATACGGCCTCTATCTTCCTGGCCTCAGTTACGGTCGGTTCCGGACAGCCTTTCATACGGCGGTAGAATGTAGGGTCCGATGTGACGTTCAGGGCTGTTTTGATTTCTTCCTTGATTCTGGTTGCGTCTCCTTTTTTGGCTTGCTTCCACCCTTTTACGAATGCTACTTGTGTCATATATTTTTACTTATTGGTGATTATTCCCTATTTGGGCCTGTGTTGGTTGAGTTACATTTGCTGCAACAGAACTTTCACGACACGAAAGTAGTAAATATATTTCATATTTTGACATTTATTCTGTCATTTTATGAAATTTAATGTCAAGTTTTAGCCTAAGTAATTGAGTATCAATAATTAAATTTGGGTATGGAGAATTCTTTTTACGACAACATAATCGCCAGTATCGCTAAGATAATGAGGGACAAGAACTTAACTGGTGCAACTATGGCGGAATATATGGATACAACCCCCTCTCAATTCAGTAAAATGCTGACAGGGAAGGTCAAGATATCTTTTGCCAAACTTTCAAAACTTGCAACGAATCTTTCAATGTCTGAAATAGACATTATGACATACCCAGACAAATATGTCAAAATTGGAAAGGCCGATGATGAGCCGATAGAGGCTATCCTGCAGATCAAATTGAAAAAGGAAAAAAAAGACCAGGTACTCAAACTGGTCTTCGGGGAAAACAATATAGAGCTACTGAACAAATGAAGTTTTATCAAATCAATCTTATAGGCAAGACTGTGCTCGTTAATTTAGAGCAAATTGCCTTTGTAGAGGAGGATCCCACGACTCACAATGCCATCATCACGATGGCCAATGGGGACAGGCTCCAGACCAATGAAGATTTTGATGAACTCTCCGCCTATATAGCGAGAGAATCGGGGCAGTAATGGGGCACATACAACCTCAAATAATAGCCTAAATGGCTAGCGGAGAGCACTTTACTCTCCGCTAAACGGGTCAAAATCGGGTCAAAAAACACCGAAAATACGATTTTTTGAAATTTTAAGTATTTGATAATGAGCGAATTAGAAAACAAAAAACGCCAAAATAGAGTCCCTCTCTCTCCGCAAACAAATTGAAGCTCAGCGCTTTGCGCTGGGCTTTTTTCGTGCAAGGCCGTCGGGAGCCCCGCTCCTGTAAGGCCTTGCACGGGAAAAGCCCCAAAGGCCGCCAGGCCTTTGAGCTTCAATTTGTTTAGCACCGCCCCGCCGCGTAGGCGATGAGGGATGTGACGCACCCAGTGCGGCAAATCCCGTATTTATTTTATTGGGACTCTGTCCCAAACCCTGACGCTCCGCGCTCCACTATCAATTCCCCCGACCCCCTTTTCAAGGGGGCGATCACGGCCTTCGGGCTCTCCATCGCCACAAGACTCCCCTGCCCGCCAGCTCCGGCCCGGCATCTAATGATGCCTTGCTAACCCTTCGGACGGTGCTTTTTCGCTTGTATAGTCCTGAAAAAAGGTTACCAATGTTGGACACATGACGCAACGCGTAAGTCACTGATTATTACCGCTTTAAGCATTTTCAGAGTTGGCATTTTCGCAACTCTGAAAACGATTAAACAGCTATCACTCAGTAACTTACAGGTCTCGCTTCATATTTGCGGTGGTGAAAGTCAAAAGACAACGTTCCTTATTAGTTTTCTTTTGTCAAATCTGCTGAAAAGCTTCGTATAGTGGTTACGAGCCAACATGCGTCAACAGAGCTTTCATCACTTAACAGGCAGTGGAGCGTTCCTCCGCTGCCTTTATTGTAATTGTGATATCCATCTATTGCATTTTCAAGAAATCACGTTATATTTGCTGTACGATAAGGTTGTAATGAGTAAGTACAGGTTCATTATGTAAATTTAGAGAGCATGACGCTTCAAGCAAATTCCTAAATTCCTTAATATAACACTATATTTGCAGTGTTAAAAGGTTAATGGATGACAGAATTTCAAAGCCGCTACCATTTTAACTACCCCCTTTGTCAGGCATCCTATTAGGAAAAGGAAATTCAATGGTGGGCAGCCGAAAGCAAAGGTCGAAGTTTAATTACTTCGGCCTTCCTTTTTTGTATTCATCAAGTCCTTTAGATTAACCAAGTTCGATAACGACCTCTCCGTATGCCTGTCTCTGAATCTCATAGAACTGCTCGTCGGACTCAATGCCTGTCGGCTTGCCGTCATTTATCCAATTCTGGTAGGCCAGAGCTTCCTCCTTGGTTATTCCAAGATCCTCAGCGTAGGCATCATAGAATTTAAGTTTCTCACCACTTCGCTGGTGGTCATACTTGAGCAAAATATTCATCAGCGTAACCTCTTTGCCACCCACAATCTTATTGTAAGGACTGTCAAGAATGGACTTTGCGAAATCATTTTTCATTTCCATATAATCTTTGACTCTGTCAGATACACATATACAATAACCATCCTTAATCTTTCACAAGAAATCTATAAAAGTAATTTCGTTCATCATCAGTGGCAATCCGGCATTGGCCATTCTCAACTATCAGAATGACTGGCGCACCCACAGCATGGAGTTCCTCCGCGTCCATCCAGTCCATAGGACACATAATGTTTTCCATTGACAAAACCACCATAGATAAGTGTCCCCTCCGTATAACCTGCCGATTGACAAATCTTAATATGTCATTCTTATCCATATTCAGTAGTTTTCAAACTCCTCCTTGGTCATCACATCCTTATTCATATAGGCACGGATCATACTGTTGGAGTTCTGCTGCTTGGGGTTGTGCTCGAAAGGCTCCCTTCCCTTTGCCTTACTTACCACTCTTCTACGGTTCTTTCCCTCACCGAGAAACCCCCATGCGATTTCATCAGTGTCGTCTAATAGATAGACCATTTCATCGGAGCGGAGCAACTCCGCCAGTTCCTTGTTAGTTACAGTTCTCATAGCCAGCTTTTATAATCATTTCCAACGCCTTTGTATGTTTTGTGTTTATGCGGTCAAGTTCTTTAAGCTTGGCCGTATCATTGGAGGCGACGGCCACTTCATAAGACTCCTTGCCTCGTTGCAGATTGTGGTGCAGGTCATTAAGTTTGACATGGATTGCGGTGACATTGCCGGAGGCGATGATATTTTCCACATACTCAAAATATCCCACTTTTTCCTTATCGTGTGACAAAAGTGCCAATGCCGTGACCACCTCATCCTCCACACCTCTATTTTTCAAATTCTCAAGGGTGATTGAGGAATCCTCAACGACATCATGCAGGAATCCAGCCTTAATCTCCGCCTCCGTCTTGCCCATAAGCCCAACCGCAAGGGGATGCAGAATTGCAGGATTACCGTCAAGGTCTTTTTGACCAGTGTGAGCTTCAAGCGCAATCCTTAGTGTTACTTCTATGCTAACCATAAAGTTATTTTTGAGTTTCAGGGAGCACATTGATGTACGGCTTCATCAATTTCCAATCAACAAGCGCAGCCTCCACGGATAATAAATCTCTTACCCAAAGCAGTTGTTCATCAATAGTAATCATTAGTTTAACCGTTCCTGATGAGTTTCTATTATATGTAAAGACAACAGGGTATTCAGCTTGATTAATGTGGGTAAGATAATTCTCCGGCTTAGAATAGTGGCTGTTTGCTACATCTAATTCATAGTTTGAGCACCCATTAAATATATTCTTTAGAGCTTCTTGATTTAACCTTTTCAACTCTTCTTTTTGTTTCTTATTATAAAAAGCATAACCTAATCCGTCAGCCCAATCAGACACATACAGTTTCGTTGAAATCATGGATATGGCATCCTCCCCAGACAAATGCCATAATTTTACCTTGTTTGTTTGGTCATTGAATCTTGAGTTAAATTCCATATAAATCATGTTTTCGTAATCATCCATGTAATCTTCTTTATAGGGAACTCCACTGTCGTTTAACTGCCTACGTATCTCAGAATAGCTATCACCGAGATAATAACCGCAAAAGCCCTTGTTTTCTGTATGATTGCATCCAGCTATCAACACAAAGGAGATAATAAACAAAAACTCTTTTTTCATAATGCTATTTTTATTCACTTTCATTCGTTTCTTTAATTATGCAAGCGACTATCATACGTCTCATCTGCTACGGACAAAAAACCTCCGCTGCTGTTTGAACTCTCTCTTGTGTATTAGTCAATCATCGCTCGCAGCTTGCTTTGCCCTGTACACTGGTTGACAGTGATACGGACTCTTTGACACACCGCATCTTATAAATCTTGCCAGATGAGCTCCAAGGCATCTGATACATCCCTTTTCAAGTTCGGCTTTGAGCAAAGACTCGTCTCCTCCGACATGTAACTCGTCAAGATTAATGAACAACTTAAAGAATCTTCTCATGGTGTAAAAATTTTATTCTTCTTCAAAGTCAGATAGTTTCGCTTCAAAGTATGCTGACTTGTTATCGGAATCAACGAGCCTGTAATCAGAATCCTCGTCATTAGACAAATGGCTTGCAAGATTTGTGTTCAAGTCATTGGATGCTTTCAGGTCAACCTCAACACGGATGAACTTTGCTCCTCGCTCCACAGCATTAATCGCCATGAAATCATACAGCACATCGTATATTATGCCATTGCATTTTGACAGAATCACAATGCCGGACACATAGAGTATTGTATCGTCAAGTGGGTCATCATGCTCGCAACTATTACTGGTTGCCGTAAAGCCATTTGGCGAAACAATAAATGCGGCCATCAAATCAGGTGATAAGTTCCGTTTGCCCTTATCCAACATCCTATGAAACAGGTTTTTGCTTGCAGATGAATCCTGCTTTGCCGTGTCATACTCCTCGGCAGAGATCGTGTCAAAGTGAAAACTGCCATCCTTGGAATCGTGGTAAACACCAACGTATTCCCCAACCTTAATGTTTGTTGGTTCCATAATAAATGGTGTTTTAGTGGAAATGATGAAAAAAGATGCTGAAAGGCTTTATAGACGTAGCTGGGCTATACCCAACTGGTGCACACTATAAATTTAATGAAAGATGCCGAAGCAGTCGTTTGCCAAATTGGCGACGTTCAACCTTTCAACACCGCAAATATAGTTAGAATCACTGCCAAAGTTCGGCAGTTTATCGAAAAATCTCTATAAAATTTCAATTTCTGTTAAGTAAGCAGACCGACCTGCCTAACTTGTTCTTCCAAAGTGTCTCCACCCTAATAGCCTCAATGTCGCTGACGTTCAACGGCAACGTCTGGAGTATCGACCAGACAAAATTGTCCTTGGCGTAATCTGGGTCTTTCGCAATAAGATTTGCAAGTTCCACGTCTCCGCCATGTCCAGTCCTTGCATAGTCTTCCCATCTTCCCCATATTCCATCACGGTTGTAGGTGGAGCCGACATATAGCTTGCCTGTCTTGCGGTCTGAAATCACATAGATGCCATTGACGACCGTAAGTTTCCGTTTCCACGCATCCAAGCTTTCATTAATGATATGGGACAGCTCTCCATAGGTCAAGCTGATTTCCTCGTAGTCCGGGCATACCCAGTCGAAGCCTTTTCTCTCAATTGCCACGATGCTCTTATCGTTTTTGTCGAGCCATTGATGAAATGTCCTTGCCGAGTCTCCCCAATCCACGATGACACGCTCGTTGAGTTCATCAAAGCCATCAATTTCAACCATCTTGTAGCAAAATTTGTCAACGCCTGTCAGATTCTCCCTTTCCGTGTCACGTCCAAGAATCTGATACACGCCCACCATCCTGGCCAGAGTACTGTCCTCTCCTATGAAAGAAACGACATAGTCAACGTCCTTGAATATATCCTTGTGCTGCTCGCTTTGGTATGCGATGAACTTTTTCCTGTCGTTCAGATACCAATCATAAGGGTTGCCGACAACGGTCTTGCCATTTATCGTTATGGCATCACGGCTGTCTTTGTGGCGCACAAGTTTGATTCTCTTCGTGATGTCCAGACCTGCCAGGCCAAGAACCGTGCGGATAGTCATAAAACTTTTGTTTGTCTGTTTTGCTTCCATAATCGTATTGGTGTATTGGTTATATTTGCAGCAAAAGAAAGGTTGCCCAGTCTGTCGTCCGTTAGGTATCGCCAAACACCAGTATATACGCACAGACTGGACAACCCATATATGGCTGTCCGCTGTGCCTCGTATATACATTCGATAGAATTGGCGATTTTAACGAACTAAGGCACGTGTTATTTCTTTGTCGTCCCCACAGGGGTACATCTGCGAATATACAGAATTTTTCACAGACTATCGCAGGCTGACGACTATTTTTGCAAACGTCAACTTACAAGTGGTATTTGCAGAAGTACAGCGCGCGGCAACAAGGTTACCCCAGAGAGGACTTACCGCCCTCGGTCTTGTTTTTCATTGGGACTCTGTCCCAAACCCTGACGCTCCGCGCTCCACTATCAATCCCCCCGACCCCCTTTTCAAGGGGGCGATCACGGCCTTCGGGCTCTCCTTCGCCACAAGACTCCCCTGCCCGCCTACTCCGGCCGGGCATCTGATGATGCCTTGTTAGTATTTCAATCCCACCGTCGCAAATACCCGGACCCGGCCGGTCGTCTGATGACGACTTGTTAATCCCCTTCCCCCTCCCTAATCCAGACACGCAGGTTGTTCGACTCAATCCAATTCTGAGTTGTCCCATTCTTCGTAGCACACCGCATTTTTTTGTGAGCCCATCTGCTATTCCTGATAATCGTTGTCTCACAGAATGTGATTTTATCCGTGAAAACCCGCCCTCTTCCGGACAAGTATTGATTTCGAACAACTTATCCGTAAAACCCCACCTATTTACGGACAAACTTAGCATTTTGAGTCAACCATACTCAGTATCAGTAATAAGGGCATATATGATAAAACCGGTCAGAGGTCCACAAAGGTTCTCTAACCGGTTTTTTTATGTTGTGGTCATGCAGGCGGTGCATCAAGCCTGCTTTTCTATAACATCAGGCCTGTTCTTCTATAAGAATCAATTTCCTCTTGAGCTTCAGGACTGTGTTTCCTTCCTTTGAGAGAATCGAGACATTGTCTTCATCAGCAACCTGAACTTTAGCGGCAGCATCAAGTCCTTCAAGCACAGCCGCTTCCACTTCAGGAGTAGGGCCCATCATCTTGGTCACGCCGAGCTCACCGAATTTGATCGCATCACCTTTGACAGTGTAGTCTCCGAAGAAATTGTTGATGCTGGTGTTTCCATGAACTTCTTTTTCATCGAAAGAAATGGTAGCCTTTTCGAAGCCGCCTTCTGTCGCGAGACCGCCAGCCTCCACGATTTCCCAGTCTCCGATCAATGTCTTGGCCACATCGGATTTCTTTCCCGCTCCACAGCCGCAAACCACAGCCAGAGCCACAAACATAAGAATTACTTTTTTCATAATCTATTTATTTTAAATAATTTATAATTAACCGCAACATCAAAATGCTTAATTGGCAAAATTACATGTATTATATATCTGTCTCTTATACACATCTCCGAGCCCACGAGACCCTAAGAC